>JAAUXT010147412.1_pt1 | contig 55098 bp, 86 predicted proteins | sample 7278171 | NCBI WGS metagenome assembly JAAUXT01 (sample SAMN14350112, study PRJNA611818) | marine sediment metagenome | isolation source: surface marine sediment (1.8m) | place: French Polynesia: Moorea | collected 2018-08
CCTTAAACCGGGACACAACCCTAACTTTGAAAAAAAATTTCCTGTTCATCAGACAAAGATCCAACAAGCTTCAGACTCTTTCAAATTGACAAATGTGATGGCATGCACAACCCCTGAAAATTTGGTGAAAATTGAACAAAAATTACTAAAGTGATGGCATTTGGAAAAAAAGTGTCCCGGTCTCTGGTCACTGACTATAATGAACTTGTAGCCGACGACGTTTACACCAAAAACATAGAAACAATAACAGAGCTCAGATTCAACGAGTTCAGTTTCCGTGAGTTTTCGTCACGCCCCTTGAGTGAGTTCACACAGCTGGAAGCCCAGTGCATCTTGGCATAAAGATCTGCAACAAGAGAGACTGTGGAGATTTTGCTACTCACCCGCTGGTCCCTGTCCCGGCCTCGCACCTGCGCGAAGGGGACGCCGAGCGGCTGCGTCTCGAGGATACTCGCCGTGTACTCGCGGGGGTCGAACTCGGGTTTGATGAGGTTGCGCTGCACGTTGACCGTCACGACCGTCGTATCTGTGCGCGGCGGCGTGCCGCCGTCACTCGCCAACACGCGGATCTGTGACACACGTGTTTCATGAAAATACCATTCCCTACCATGGCCACTCGAGGCCGAGGGAGACAACTTTTTAAGCCACAGATGCGACCGGTGCGAGCATCATCACCTTGTACTGAGTCTGCTCGTCGTTGTTGATGGAAGACTTGAGCGTGATGCGGCCGTTGTTGGCGTTGATCTGGAAGAAGACGGGCGCAGAGTCGTCTCCGATGATCGAGTACGTCACCTTGTTGAACGGCTCCTGGAACAGACACGATCACACACGTGTTGAGTTCAAGCAAAATATGCACAGACAAATCAGGTTCCCAGAGGCACAAAACGTCAGCCAAAAGATATCTGCGCACAAACAGGCTGACCACAGCGCGCCATGGGGCACAAACGTCATTTCATGAAAAGCCCGACACAACTTTTCTAAATCAGCCGAGAGTTCGGAACTCACAGTGCTGTCCTCGTCTCGCGCCCCGACGGTGAGGATGGCGGAGTTGGCCGCCTGGTTGCGGTTGATGTTCTTGGTGTAGGAGCCCTCTTGCTGGAAGACGGGCGCGCGCTCGTTGCGGGCGACGCGCACGCGCACCGTGGCGGGCTGCGAGCTCACGCGCGGGTTCTTCCCCTGGTCCGTCGCAATCACTTGGAAAGGCTGGAAGAAACAGAAGCGTCTGCATGTCAATGTTCTTTTTGTTTCCGTTGCAGTTTGATTCGTTCTATATTGCGAGGTTGCATTATCTGGGATCTGATATGTCAGTAGTTGTCAATTTCACACACACACACACTCAATTTCACACACACACACACACAATGGACACTGACCCCGTACTCCTTGGTGCCCTCGCGGTCGAGTCGGAGCGACTTCTGGAGGAAGATGATGCCGGTGTCCGGATCCACCTCGAAATACTCGGTGATGGTGTCGTCCACGTCCGGAGCCATCGCGTAGCGGATCACGTTGTACGGAGCCTGCGAAAAAACAGGGCCGAGAATTTTAGTCACGTGTCCTGCAGCGCCAGCCATTGTGCGCCTGCGAAGAACTTCTTGTCACACACACATGCGCGCAAACACACACACACACACACACACACACACACACACACATTCTTCATGCAGGACTTGTGAATTCTTCCCACCCCTACGACTGACCTTGGTGTCCTCGTCCTTGGCGCGGACCTGCAGGATGGAGACGCCGAGCCCGTGTGTCTCGAGGATCTCCACGTTGTACTCCTGAGGCTCGAACTTGGGCTCCTGGAAGTTGCGCAGAATCTCGAGCTTCGCGACGACGGTCGCCGTCTGCGGGGGATTCCCCTGGTCCTGGGCTAGGATCCGCAGCTGCAAAGCAAAGCGCATTCAATGAAGTCACTGTGCGGTCTTGTGTACATCAGCTTGTTTTGAGTGCGTCAAAAAGAACCTGGTCAACAGTAGATCTACGGATACTAACGTTATAGAAGTCGACGTTCTCAGTGCGGAGGTCCCTCCTGACGTTGATCAGTCCGCTCTCAGAAACGATGTCGAAGAAGGTGGGGGCGGCGTCGTCTCCGATCAGGGAGTACGTGACGGTTTTGAAGGGTCCCTCGGGGTCGGCGTCCTGCGCGATGATGCTGATGACGCTGCTTCCGGTCTGCTGCGTCTCCGGGATGGCCTTCTCGTAGGCGGGCCGGTCGAAGCGAGGCGCGTTCTGGTTGCGCGTGACGCGCATCCGGATCCTCGCCGCCGACGAGCTGTTCTTCTGTGGGAACCCGTTGTCCAGAACTCCCACACTCAACTGACAAAAAAGTCAAAAGACATTTCAAGAACACACGTGCGGGGAAATCAAATGTAGGTTTCATCACACTCAAAGGTGCACAGGGAAAGCACTAAACTTACGAGCTCGCAATGGTTTTGGAATCTGTGTGAACAACGCAATGTTTCTGAAACCTGTGCACACATGTGCAAGTGTTTAAATCTCAAACGTTTCGTTTGTCTGGCACAGGTTTAGAGCAACAGTGCAGAACAGAACTGACCGAGAGTTCGGGCGCCTCGCTGAGGCTGAGCGGTCGCGCGAGCGTCACGGCGCCGGTGAACGGGTTGAGGTAGAAGAAGTCTCGGAAGCGCTCGTCCGTGTCCGCCGTGACGTAGTACTGCAGCGTGTCGCCGTCACGGTCGGACGCCTCGAGCTGCACGAGCTCCGTGCCGATGGGCGCGATCTCAAGCACCTCGACGCGGTACTCGCCGCGCTCGAAGCGAGGCGCGTTCTCGTTGCGACGCACGTTGATCGTCAGGTTCGTCGACGCGATCGTCTCCGGGTTCGCTTCGTCGAACACGTGCGCCGTCACCTGGGCGACACAGACGGCAACGATCATTTCAATTTGAGGTGGAATGACTGTCAGATTTAGAGACTGACACCAAACACACGACAAACTTGTTTCGAAGTCGGGTTAGACTTCTTGTTCTGTCACACAAAACAGCAGGAACAAGTTTTTCACCGTAGACATCTATTTCCTGTGAAAAATAACTTCAGGTGAATTACGCAGAGAAGCGACTTCGATGAAGTCTGCACTCACAATGTATTGGAATCCTCGGTCTGACTTTAGATCCGACTTGAGTATCACTTCTCCCGATTCCTCGCGCACTTCGAAGAAGTATGGAGCCGGGATGATGCCCGACATCCGGTACCGCAGGTTGCCCTGGAAACACATTTCACAAACACGTCAGCACATCACACGCTCTCATCTATTGACAGACAAAATCAATACATCTCATCTGAGACTGGGTTCATTTCATGGGAAATGTCTGGGAACATGCCTGACGGCACCAGAACAAAAACTGTAACCAGGTGATTCCACGCACCACTTTGTCGTCGTCTCGTCCGCGCAGCCTGAACACGACCCTGTTGACCTCGAGCGTCTCGGGGATGGTGACGGTGTAGGGCAGCGACTCGAAGATGGGCGGCTGCAGATCTCTGCGCACGCGCACGTACACCTGCGCAGTCGCAGTCTTCTCCGGGTTCGCCTGGTCACGCGCTGTCACTTGGAACTGCACGCGATGAGAGAGAGACACACATTTTACGAAACTGATTCATGGAGCAGCTGAAACGTCAAACTGACCACCCAAAGTGGTTGTCAGTTCTTGTTGTGGAGCGAACGAGCACAAATTCTCTAGACGATGGAATACGCGGCGACATGACTCACCCGGTACTCAGTCTGCCTCTCCGCCTCGTCCTCCGTCGTCGTGAACGCCTTGGCGAGAGTGATGACACCTGTCGACGGGTTGAGGAAGAAGAAGCCCGTGTCCGGCTCCTTCGGAATCATGCTGTAGACCAGCACGTCCTGCAAAAGCGCAACATTTTTTTGTCCAACTCCACACAGAGGCGATGCACGTCAGGAAGCGACTGACGTTTCTCCGTCACTTTTCCGCGCACCAGCACAAACTTACTGAATTGCGCAAACAAGAACGCTCGTGCGTCCGAACGCGCGCGCTCACCTCATCCCTGTCGCGTGCCGTGACGGTGAGGATGCTCGTGCCGACCTCGACCTTCTCGCTGAGCTGGTCGCGGCGGAACTCGCTGGACGTGAAGCGCGGCTCGAACTCGTTCCGCGTCACGAGCACCGTGACCGTCGTGTACGCGATCTGTTCCGTCACCTCGAACTGACGCTTCGCCTCGATGCGCAGCTGCGGACGGGACGATCAGCGTCAACACAAAATATTCTCAATAATTTGGAGAATCACGTTGCAAATTGCTGATCTGATAAAACGTCTTGTGTTTTAAAAGCTTCACGCAAACAATCGATTACGCGAGTTCTTTTACTAAGGCAAAGTTTACAAAGACAAACTATCAGAGACTTGCATTTGTGCACGTGTGGCCCGTGTACGGTTGCACGTTCTTGTACCCAGATACTCACCGTGTAGTTCGCGGGTTTGAGCTCGTCGTCCTTGAGCAGCTGCGAGATGCGAATCGACCCGGTTCTCTCCTCGATGCGGAAGAACTGCGGCGCCGTCCCCACCCCGACGATCGTGTACATCACGTTGTCCTGAACAACAACAAAATCTTCTTGAAACTGACCCATTTGCAAAGCGTGGAAAGCAATGAAGAAGCGAATGAACTGCACATTTTTGACACACAATTGGGCAAGCAAGTCGCGACCCTTTGACTCCAGTCCTTCAACGCACCACCCATCCACTGCCAATTCACCCCTCACACACACACACACACACACGCACACACACTCACACACATCGCTCCTGGGGTACTCACGCTGGGGGAGACGCTGACGCGCAGCACCTCGCTGTTGACCTCCCGGTTCTCCGACACCGACCCGCGGTAGGACGCGGACCCGAAGCGCAGCACGCCGCGGTCCCGGATGATGGTCACCTCGACCGACGCCGTGTCCTGGCGCTGCGGGACGCCGCCGTCCGTCGCCGTCACCCGGATCTGAAACCAGCAGCCCGCAGTCAGTGACTGAGATCAAGTGCGGGACGGCACGGCACATGCACAAGTGCGACAAATCTTACCAACCAAGGAAAACAAACCACAGCTTGGATCAATTCTGGGATCTCCCTTTAGGTCGAAGATGTCTCCGGCAACCACAACAAGTTTCCAAATAAATCTCTCTCACTCTTTCACACCAAACAAAAAATGACTGAATGTGAATGTCGCGCACGGCTGCAGACCAGCAAATGTTGGTGGTGGAAAGATCTCGTGTTTTGGAGGACACAAACACATTCTGTCGAGGAATAAAATGGAACAGGACGATTCCAAATCTTCCATCGTTGTGAACTTTTTCCTGTTAAGTGTCATGTAAAAACTATGATCTATTCTAAGTGACCAAGCATCACACGAACGTTAGAGCTGCATGTTACACACTGAATCAACATCAACTTTCTCATGACTCGTTCGATCACAGACCGAAGGCTGAAAACGACTCAGAGAAGCTCGAGACGCAGGAACTTAACGCGAGACTCACACTGAAGAACGCGAGGCCCTGGATCAGCCAACACTGGCATAAAGGGAATTGACGTCCGAAACAAAAATTTTCAAACCCGAGCGTCAATCAAGATTCTGAATGGCTGTCAAGACCCACCCCGCAGAAAAATGTGTTTCTTGAACTCGTGGAAATTTTCAAGTGACAAGCCGGGCCTCAGACACTTACTCGTACACACGTATGTGAAGTAGAATGTCAAAACATTGAGTACATGAACACAGAAGAATCATGCAAAGGGGTATCTTTGAACAGACAGTGTGTGTGTCCGAGAAGACACACTTCGCACAAATGATTGTCTTCAGAAATGCACAAAGCTTCACATGAAAGGCTGAGGTTTCTCACGAGAGGATTCAACCTCAGCTTCAGCAAAACAAACTTCGACATCTTCGTCGTGTGTAACAAAAGAAACACGATGAACACGACATTTCGCTAACACTAAAGGCATGCGTCGCAAGAACAAAAGATTTCGAGAAGTCTGTGGCAAAGAGATCCACAACGAAACAAACATACAAAATTGAAGTCAGGAAGGGTGCAAGCTTGCGTGTGCAGTGACAACCATGTTGGGCAAAAACCAAAACAAAACGGGAAATCTGTCTTCGTTCACATCTTTTTAAATTTAGTAGGCAATTAGTGGCCAAATGTGACTATGGTATGACTCTAAAAACAACGAAGCATTCGTTTAATTTTGATTTTTAATTCATGCTCGCACCACTAACTACACTGGTATCCAGTGGTGCTTTTGGAGGAAAAAATGGCTACCGTGAAACCCCTATTTTGATTATTTTGGCCTTCTTCTCCTTCTTCCGTCTGAAATCACACAGGCCAAGTGACCAAAGAATTACAGCCATTCTGCCTCATGTAGAATCAACAAATCTATAAGAAGCACACACTGATCACACATCGGCGCAATCTGGATCTATTTTTGATTGGCCCTGCTGAACAGTGAAGAAAATCTTTTCAAGCTCACTACTTGAACCACAATTCTGCAAAAACAAAAACAACAGCTTCGACACTCTCACTGAAAGGCAGAAGAGCTTGATTGAAATTCAAAAAGCAGCGACGAAAAAATGTAAAATCTTAACGATATCTTGTTCGGGACGTAGAGAAACAGGGACTGACCCGCTGCCTCTGCCCCTCGAAGCTGGCGACGGACTGCAGCAGCGTGATGTCGCCCGTCGTCGGGTTGATGTAGAAATAGTTGGGCGCCTCGCCCTCCCCGATGATGGCGTACGTGACCACGTTGTTCGGAGCCTGTGAGGAACGATATTGCCACCTGATTTTCTCAGACGGAAACTGTGTCGCAAATGAGATCCTTCGTTCGAAAATGGGTTTGCCCAAAAATGTCACAATCTTTGGATGGGTCCAAGGGCCCAGATGAACAAAACACTCCACACGCGGTGTGTACTGCTTACCCCTCTGTCAGTGTCGCGCGCGGACACGGACGCGACGGCGGTGCCGGGCGGCGCGTTGTCGGGGATGGAGACGCGCACGATGTCCTGCGCGAACTGCGGGTCGCGCAGGTTGCGCGTCACGGTGATGTCGACGAGCGCCGAGGCGCTGAGCGCCGGAGTCCCGCCGTCCACCGCCACCACCCGCAGCTGCGCGCGAGGAAGGGGACAAAGTCAGAATCAGAGTGACGGAGCAGCAGCATTCCGCAGGTTCGTTCCAGGTCACCATGGGGTGAGTTTGTTGTAAGTCCATTGTTGGACACACACTGAACGTCAACAAGTACTTCCTTATTCAGCGTGAGACATGTCTGAGTAAACCCTCAGTTGGGGATGAATAACTCTTCCACTTCCAAACGAGTGCAGCATTTCTCAAAAACATTTGATTGTCGGACTGCTCACTCACCCTGTAGCTGGTCTCGGTGTCGCTGGCCAGGTCGGCGCCCGCCTTCACTTTGATCCTGCCGTCCTGCCCGATCTCGAAAAAGGTCGGCGCCGAGTCGTCTCCGATGGCGCTGAGCGTCACTGTGTTGAACGGCTCCTGAAGAGAAAACAACGCGCCGCACCACGTGAACATTCTGCCGTGAAGCGAGTTACCTTGGAGTCCTTTGAGAAAATTCGTGTGTTTGTTTGACGTGAATCAACCAATTTACCCTGCTCTCAAAAATGGCACTCACACCAATGACAATACAGTTTTCGGCCCCGTCCGTCTCACGGAACACGCACCAATACACCTCCACACACACTCACCACGGTGTCCCTGTCCCGCACTTGAACGCGGAACACCTCGTTGCCCTCGCCGAGCGACTCGAGGATCGTCTTCTGGTAGTTCTCCGTGTCCACGAAGACGGGCGCGTTCTCGTTGCGGTCGACGGTGACGGTGACGGTCGCCTGGTTCTCAGACGTCTGAGGCTCCTCGCCCATGTCCGTCGCCCGAATCCGAAGCTGCAGTCAAGAGGGACTTGTGTTGATGATTTCGTCAGAGCTTCAGACCTTGGCTTATAGAACTCAAGCCTCTCGTCGCAACTGCCCCCACGAGTCAAATAGTCAGCGCGTGGTGACCAAGAGAGCCTCAAAGTTTGACTTTGTCAGTAACTTTACATTTTCATGGTCTATCTTACAAGTGGGTGTTTATGTGCGCGTTGGTGCTTGTTTGTACCCCAGTGTGTGAATATGAGTTGTCTCTGTACCCAAGTGTATGTGTGTGCGTGTGTGTGTGTGCGTGCGTGATCTCACGGTGTAGCGCTTGGCGTCGTTGTTGAGGAGGGAGCGGCGCACGGACACCTCTCCGTTCAGCGGGTTCACGAGGAAGTACTCCTGCGCCAACTCGTCCCCGACCAACTCGTACTGCACCACGTTGTCAGGGGGCTGCACGAACAGAAACACCCAAACATGATTTGTGTGGACATTTTTCACATCGTAAGCATTCAAAAATTCTGTTCCTTGAACACAAAACGTTTGCTCAAATCGGAAAAGGGAAAAGACACTGAAGGAACAGACGACAAACCGACCCTCCTGTCTCTGTCCTTGGCCGTCACCGTGGTGACCACTTCTCCGATCGTCAGCGTCTCGAGGATCTTCGCCTGGTACTGCGCAGGCTCAAACCGGGGCTTGTTGAGGTTCCGGTTCACGTTGACCCGCGCCACCGTCGTGTCCGTGCGCGGCGGCGTACCGCCGTCACTCGCCACGATACGAATCTGCGCAGCAGAGTAAAAGCTTGGTCTAAAAACAACAACAACAGCAACAACAACAAAAACAACGCGGACACAAAAAGGCGAGGCAATTTTTGCTTCTGATGTGCACGTGCACACAACTCATCAATCAGCGTTCTCTTCCACTCACGTTCACGCCTCAGTCGTAGCTGGTGCCTCAGCACCAAGAATGTCGCGCAAAACATGCAGAGTTTTCAGCATTACTCACGCTGTAGGTCCTGGTGGCGTCGTTCTCCAGGTTGTTGGAGATCTGGATGGCGCCGCTCTCGGCGTTGATGCGGAAATAGTTGGTGGCGGCGTCGTCCCCGATGATGGCGTAGCGCACCGTGTTAAACGGCTCCTGAACACAAGCGAAGTTCAACTTTCAAAATCCTTTGTTGACACGATGGATGGGAAATGCATCCCGTGCACATGAGAGACGACAGAAGTCACAGCGTGAGAACGGCGTGCTCACCCTTCGGTCGCCGTCGCGCGTGCGCACGTTGAAGACGGCGGACCCCGGCTGCGCGTCCTGGTTGATGGTGCGCTCGTACGGCTCGTTCTCGAACTGCGGGCTGTTGAGGTTCCGCACGACGGTGATGGTGACGACCTGCGGCGACGAGCGGCGCGGAGGCACGCCCTCGTCCACCGCGTACACATTCAGCTGCAACACAAAGGGTTAAACGTGACATTTTGTCCATCTTGGCCGATTTGTGCAAAACTGCTGTTGAAACTGCTTCGTTTGCAACCAAAATACCCTCATCATATGATCATCTGTGTCCCCGGCGCTCACAATGTAGATTCTACCACACAAAGAACAGCTTCGAAAAACAGCAAACATGTGCGCCTGGATCCCCACCCAAAGAAACGTGGATCAAGTTCAAGGCACACATGTACAAGTTGACTGTTACTCACTCTGTACTCCTCGGTTCCGTCCTCCAGCAGCGACCTCTTCAGCGAGATTCTCCCCTCGTCGTCGATCGTGAAGTACTCGTTCTGCAGCTCGTACGTCACGCGGTTGTGCGGCGGTTTCCGGTCAGCGTCCCGTGCGCGCACGCGCAGAATGGGGCGACCGATCGCCTGCGTCTCGAGTATCGTCGCCTGGAAGGTGCCGTTGCCGAACGTCGGCGTCCGGAGGTTGCGCAGCATGTTGACGGTAAGGATGGCGGCGCGCGTGCGCGGAGGGTTCCCGCCGTCCTGCGCCAACACCCGAACCTGTGCGAAACAGAAAATGGCGTCGTTATGGACCGTTTGTAAAAAAAATTTCTGACACTCACCAAATCCACATTTCGCTTGATTCTCGACAAAGCGCGTTCGTCTGCGGTTTCCACAGTGTGCATGGACGCCCATATTCGATCAGCCTCACCTTGTACTGGATCTCGGACCCCGGCGCCGTCGTGAGGTCGGCGCGCACTGTGATCTTCCCCTCGTCGTTGATGGCGAAGAAGGCGGGCGCGTTGTCGTCGCCCGTGATGCTGTAGCTGAGCTCGTTAAACGGAGCCACGTCGTCCGCGTCCCGTCCGTCCACCGAGAACACCTGCAGAGGAGGGCAGCAGTTGTCAGGCTTGAACCATTTCTTTTCACACTGACACATGAGACGGACAGTCGTCAAAGGCATCTTGCTGTCCCTTTCATCCGGAGATAATCACTCCTCGTCAACACTGCATTCAGAGTGGGTCAACACTTTCAACACTGCGTCAAGCGGACAGGCACTTTCCCAAAGACAAGATCAATTGCCAAAAGCCACAAAGACATTTGGGTTCATTGTTCCTTGAGGATCTGACAGCAGTATTGGGCACCCACCTGTGTGCGCGGGTCGGTGTTCATCTCGAGTTTGATGGTGGCCGGCAGGTTGCTGAAGCTCGGCGTCTCCTTGTTGCGCCGGACGCGGATGGAGACGGCGGCGGCGCGGTCCGCCTTGCGGGGCGGAACGCCCAGGTCAGTCGCGTCCACGTTGAACTGAAGTAGCGACGATGTGCAATTGAACACAACGGAAATGAAGAAAATACTCGGGATCTGTTGTTTTAGTTTGTGAGTCAAGTGTTCTGGCACGCGTGTGTCCATTCCAATTCTTCGACCGTCAGATCTCTTCCTGCGTCATTTGCGGTGACACTCGAGAAGCAACTCACGTCGTATTTCTCGGCGTTGTCCTCGAGGATGGACTCCTTGAGGGAGATGACGCCGGAGACGGCGTCGATGAGGAAGAAGCGCGCGCTGCGCTGGTTGCTACGCAACGAGAATCGCGTCGTGTTGTGCGGCGCGACGCGGTCCTGATCCCGCGCCGTCACCGTCACGATCGGCTGACCCAGCGGGATGATCTGAAAACAACCAGCGCATTCCAATTGGGCTGTACTTCAGAAACATCATGCAGCAAGGGTGCCACGTAAAATTGATGAAAATTTGTGCCCTCTGGCGGACAGTACCTCGAGGACTTCAGTTTCGTATCGGCCGGGGTTGAACTCGGGCGCGTGGAGGTTGCGCTGCACCGTGATGGCGACGGTCGCAGTGGCGCTGCGCGGAGGGCTCCCGCCGTCCTGCGCCAACACTTTCAACTGAAATGAATGAATGAATGAATGAATGAATGAATGAATGAATGAATGAATGATCCAGCACTGCACAATCATAATCGCCAGAGTTTACGAAGACACAGTTTTCTGTCACCACATCTTTGAAACAACAAGCACCAAACATCTGGTCGTCGAGAGTTTCTGTCAAGACTGAGCCTTGCACACACGGGGTTGGGTCTCGGGTACATACCGTGTAAGACGTGGCGGAGTCGGCGGCTAGTGAGGATCGGACTCGGATTTCTCCGTTCTCGGCGGAGATGCTGAAGTAGGCGGGCGCGGAGTCGTCTCCGATGAGCGAGTACGCCACGTCACCGTACGGAGCCTGCGAGGAGCAATGGTCACTGTCTCAAGACCAGACACTGGCACAAAATTTTCCGTACAAATATCTTTCTCAGTTGGAACTTACAAAATACTCAGTCTTTTCACAAAGTTCTATGACCATGGCCGTTCTGAATCTCTGGTTTGACTGCGTTTTCATCTCACAGAGAGGCCGGTGTGCGTGTTTGCTAATGCTCATGCACCACAGGTATTATGGACAAGTTGCAAAACAGACAATGCAACACCCACACGTGACCTTTGGTCCCACACCACACACAGTGCGCACGCGTACTGACCTGCGCGTCGTCGTCCCGCGCGCGCACGGCGGTGACGCGGTTGTTCTCGCCCAGGTCCTCGCGCACCGTCGCCTCGTACATGCCGTCCTCGGCGAACACTGGGGAGCGCTCGTTGCGCCGCACGTTGATGGTCACGGTCGCGTTGTTCTCCGACGTGCACGGCGTCGGACTCAGATCCGTCGCGCGCACGATGATCTGAGAAGTGCAAACATTCTCGGTGGAGTCACCAGACAAATTGTCAATTCAGTTTTCTACCTTTGTTTGAGCCGTCAAAATGCAAAGGAGAAATGTGTTGATCAACAAGTCTGCTTACATTTTTGGCACATCGATACACTGGATCATTTCACAGGACAGAATGAAAGGAAACTAGTGTTTGAAAGACAACTGTCCTACCCTGTAGACTTTAGACATGGTCGGCTCGAGCTGCACCGCTTTCCGCTGGAAGATTTCTCCAGTCGAGCTGTCGATGACGAAGTACTCCTGCGCGAGCGCGTTGCCAACGATCGAGTAGCGAATCTGGTTGTGCGGTTCCTGCAAAAGACAGAAAGCTTTTTGCTTCATGTGGTTTGACTCATTTCTTGCCTTCAACCTGAAAACACTGAGTCTCTTTGCGCGTGTATCTTTCTGAACTGATCCAGACTGACACGTAAAAGCGCACACTTCCGCCCTCTCCGCTGAAGAAAGAACCCCTCGCTGCGCCCACTGTACCTGTCTGTCGGCGTCGGTGGCCTCGACCCGCGCGACGACGTTCGTGATGTCGTGCGTCTCCATAATGTTGGCGCTGACGCCGGCCTGACGCCAGCGCGGACAGTTGAGGTTGCGGTTCACGAAGATGGCGGCCGTCGTGATGTTCTCCCGCGGAGGAACGCCGTCGTCGTACGCGCGCACGCGAATCTGGAATGACGCGCAGACGTGGTCAATATTTTTCACGCCAAGTAGATTTATTATCTGGTCAACACATTTGGCTGACCGTTCCAACAGAGAATCGATCAAGTAATGTGCGCTACATCAACCATGGGGCAGAATGATGAAAAACCCTGGACCTATTGCCAATTGGATAACAGTGGCTGTTGTGAGTCAGTCCAAACAAGTGGTGATATGAAACTTGACAGTGGACAGCGGGGGGGGGGGGCTTGTCATAAGGAGAAGTTCGCTCACGAGGTAGTTGGTGAGCGTGTCCTTGGTGAGGTCCCCGGCGACGGTGATGAGTCCGGAGCTCGGGTTGATGTTGAAGAAGCTCGGCGCCGAGTCGTCTCCGATGATCTCGTACTGGATCTTCCGGAACGAGTTCTGCAGACGACATCACAGAATTGCAGAAACGACAAGTTGAAATCCGTTTTGCACTTCCAGAAGAATCCCTTCACTCCTCCTTGCGCTCTTTCATCTCAGAAACTTGACAAGCACAACAAGGCTGCAGCATGTCCATCTGACAATTCTGCGTTGACTGCTGTCTGCACAACATCGAAAATTCCCAGTGGAACAAACGACAATTTACCTCAGGATCGGCGTCGGTCGCCTCGATCTGGACGACGCGGTTTCCGAAGCCGAGATTCATGCGGATGTTGGTGCTGTAGGACGCGGCGCTGAACTGCGGCGTGAACTGGTTGCGCACGACGTTGATGAGGAGCACGGCCGGCTGCTCCGCCACCCGCGGCGGGAACCCTCCGTCCTGCGCCTGGATCCGCAGCTGAACAAACGGAGAAAAGAAATCTCAGCCACGCAGGACACACACTCTGTACAGATTTGTCCGTAGTCAAAATTTGATGTTTCTGCAGCAGCTCATGCAACAGTTGTACAAAGTTTGAACTTGTGAAGAGAGAATGGCGACGTGTTTCGTTGAACCCTGAGAATTCTGGCGTGTTCGTCACCTGGCAACGCTACAGGTGTGCTTGGTTACAATCCGTCATCAGGAGCTCGGACTGACCTGGTAGCGGCGCGCGCGCGCCGGGTCCTGCAGCAGCGACGTCTTGAGCTTCACGTCGCCGGTGACGCGGTCGACGACGAAGAACTGCGCCGCCTGCTCGTTGCCGATGACGCTGTAGAACACGCTCCGGTACGGAACCTGCACAAGAAATCCGGATTCGAGACTGTGGCACACAGTTATTCATTCACCACAGAAACAATTTCCTGTGGCAGCTAACTGGTTGGTCCCAGCAAAACTTTCGTCTGTGGTTGGTGCATTCTTATTTCGATGTGCCAGCTGGGTTGATGCATCGGATATCAGAAAAGAGTGTGAGATGTGTATTTCCAGTTCCAGAAGTAACGTGATGAATTGGTGTGTACGCACCCTGCGGTCAGCGTCCCTCGCCTCGACGCGGTAGAGCACCTTCTGGAAGTTCTCGTCCTCCTTGATGACGATGGAGGCGGTGGCGCCCTCTCCCTCCGGCTTGATGAAGAGCGGCGAGTTGAGGTTCCGCTCGACGCGCACAGCCAGGATCTCCGTCGTCGTCCTGCAGCGAGAACCGCTTTGGTTTTGAGGGTCAGTTCAACAAGCGATTGCAAAAATTGTTTTGCGATTCACATGCCTTTCCTTGACTCCAGAGTTGAAGCCAAAATACATTCAACGACATGTAATGGAGGGTCCTTCAAGATTGTAGAAATGAATGTGAACGAAGGTTAAGAACGAGTAAAGCAGCGCACTTGGGCGGGTTGTCCCCGTCGGCGGCCTGGACGCGGATGCGGTAGTTCTCGGCGTCGTCCTCATTGAGCGTGCGCGCGACGCGCACCATGCCGTCCTGCGCGCCGATCGAGAAGTACGTGGCGGCGTTGTCGTCTCCGATGATCGAGTAGCGGACTTGGTTGTACGGCGGCTGGAAATGCAAACAGTTGCGTCAGTGTTTTTACTGCATCTCAGAATGGTCATGCAACTGTCAAATAAAGATGGTGCCTGTTCGTGTGATCCCTTTTCAAAGAGGGATGTGATTCGATCTGGAATCATTTGTTCCTGGTGAGCTAACGCAACAAACCTGACGGAATTGCTTACCGTGTTGTCGGCGTCTCTGGCCCCGACCTCGAACACGTCGGTGTCGACCTCGGCGCTGCGGTCCACGGTGGCGCTGTACGGCGTCCCCTCGAACCGCGGCGCGTTGGCGTTGCGCGCCACCGTCACCGTCACGCGCGCGTTCTGCTGGCTGTTCAGCGGCGGCGTCCCCTTGTCGCGTGCTTGAATCGTCAACTGCAAAAGAAGATTCGTTGTCACTTTGAAACGACCAAGAATTTGTCACAGGACAACAGCAGCACTGAACCTCAAGCAAAGCTCTGGATTTTCATTGCTTTTGCGTTGCGAAAACACAGAGAGAATCAGCAGCCTGTTTGTAAAGAAATGAATGCACTCACGGTGTATCTGGTGTTCTTGTCGTCAGCGAGATCCTTCCTGACGGATATCTCTCCGGTCTCGGCGTTCACCATGAAGTACTGCTGCGCCAGCGCGTCCCCGACCAGCACGTACGTGACCTCGTTGTGCGGCGCCTGCGCGTCCGAGTCGGCGGCGGCGACGCGCGCGATGGTCGTGCCCAGGATCTGCGAGTACAGGATGCTCACCTCCTGGTTCCCTGCAAAGGTGAGAAGGAGCTGTGTATACACGATCAAATCCAGCAGTGATTGTTATTCTTGGACCATGTTTGAACGGAACAGCTTCTCCAAAAGCACACAGGGTATTATCTCACTGTGAGACGGTGCATTCAACGTGACAATCCAACAGATTCTGCCGTACCGTTGCCGTCAGTGAAGCGTGGCGGGTTCAGGTTGCGGTTCACCGTCACCTTGACGATTCCCACGTCACTGCGCGGCGGCTGTCCGTTGTCGAACACTTCCACGCGGATCTATACGAAGAGGGAACAATTTTAACCGCAGCTTCAAAGAGGGTACACGCCAGAAAAGTCATGTGCACAGACCCCAGTTCCCTGCCTCCCTTGGTTCCCAGACTTGACCTGGTCCTCTGGTTGTGAGATTTGATCTGGTTGCCCAGCTCTCAGATTTCATAGGTTCCCTAACACCCAGATATCACTGGTTCCCTGACAACCCATGAGCCCCTGTCATCGCGCTCTCTTGGTTCCCTGATCACAAGGTGTTTTGGTTCCTTTGTTCCCAATCTGGTTCCCTTGAGTCCATGGAAAATTTCCGAGCCTCTCCTGAGCGTCGATCCCGGACTCACCTGGTACTCGGTGCGCGTGTCCTCCACGACGCTCTCCTTGAGGCGGATGTCTCCGGACACCGGGTCAATGTCGAAATACTCCGGCGCCGAGTCGTCTCCGATGATGCGGAAGCGAATCGTCCCGAAGCTGTCGGCGCTGTCGGCGTCCTCCGCCTGAACCTGCGCGATGCGGTTTCCGATCTGCTGGTTCTGTGCGCGTGCGTGGGAAGAAACGAGAGAACATTTCAGATGAGGCGACAAACAAAATCTGTCAATAGTTGCCAACACAACGTGGCAAGGTGTTTCATGTTGTCGAGTCTGTTCGTGAGAAATTCTTCCAAAAATTTTCAAGCCAGAAAGAAGCAGCGAGCGCGTCGGGCGTCGTACCTGGTTGATGGCGGCGGTCTGCGTGTTGCGCTGGAAGCGCGGCGGGTTGTCGTTCCGGATGACCTCGATGTTGACGGTCGCGTTGTCGCTCGTGCGTGACGGAGTGCCGCGGTCCCGCGCCACCACCAGGAACTGCGGAGGGGAATCAAACATCCACTGAACCCAACGTTCACGGCAATGGGTTTTGTTGGAGATCGACACAATTCAGAACAGCGACTGGCGATGAATGTAACGATGTAATTTGCTGGACGGTTCAGTTTCATGCAATTTGCATGGTACATTTCGTATTCCAATGCTCCGCACTCGACTTGGCTCGTACCCGGTAGGTCTTGGTGTTGGCGGCGTCGGTGAGCAGCGACTTGCGCACAGACACGTCTCCCGTCTCCTCGTCGATCTCGAAGTACTCCAGACCGCGCCTGTTGCCCACAGCTTCGTAGAAAAACTCGTTGTTCGGGGGCTAAATTTCAACAGAATAACAGATACGTCAAAAAACAATGTGGACAAACACAAAACGAGCTTCATTTGCGTGTTCTGCACACGAGTTAGCCGAAATCAAGAGCATCCAATTCCATTCAACAAGTCACGACGTAGAAATGCCGGTTCTTTTTTTTCATATCCGTTCCAAAAAGACACCATGACAAAACAGTCTGATTTGAGACGGAGATTCAGCAAAAAGTCTCTGAAGTCATTGCTATGTCTGCAATAGACTGCGCCTCGCTTCGCTCACCGCGCGGTCCCGGTCGACGGCGGCGAGCCGTGTGAAGGGGACGCCCTGCGCCTGCGTCTCCAGGATGCGGATGTTGGTCGACGTCTGCTCCCAGGACGGCGCGAAGAAGTTGCGCTGCACGCGCACGTACACCATGGCGGTAGCGCTGCGAGGCGGGTTCCCGCTGTCCTGGGCCACCACGCGCACCTGAACACAGCGTTAAGTGTTGAAGTCTCGAGCGAGTCTGGGAAGATCCAGGCCTCGTCTGGATTTGCTGACCCACATGCAGAAAGGGTTTGGTTGTTGTTCCGAAACGCGTCTGGCATTGGCTGGCATGCTCATTCTCTGTGGCAACCATTCTCAGTGAAATGGTGCACACGAATCTGCGGACTCCGGAGCCACCAGCACCGCAGAATCTCACCACGAACCCGAAACACCTGGATACTTACCCTGTACAGCTCGGTGGTCTCCCTCTCGAGCGACGAGCTGGTCGTGATCTGCCCGGTCTGCGCGTTGACCTCGAAGAACTGCGGCGCCGAGTCGTCGCCGATGAGAGCGTACTCCACCGTGCGGAAGTCGTCCTGCCAACACACCAAGAGAGTCAACACCGGAAACTGCGCCTGCGTTTAAAGCCAATTATGGGGCAGTTGGAAATAAAACGCAACTGAAGGTCTGAATAGATGTTCCCAGAGTAGCTTTTTCGACTTCAGCTCTGCTTTAGTGGGTCACACTTCAGGAAGGCAGCTTAAGATCTGGCAATTGGTCAGCAGTCGTGCAAACTTTTGACTTCAGTAACCCCAAAGCAAGGGTGGACTGGTTCAAAAAACAGGCCTCTTTTCTGAAGTCAGGTCAAAGAGAGGTTCTTGTCTTTCAGTTCCAGCCAGTCTTAGATTTCTACAGAGATTGCATTTGGACTGTTCGTGCCAGTCCATGCAACAACTCTCACTACCTCACAGACCAAAGGAACTCCAAGCAACTTCTCCAGTGGCAAAACATGCCAAGGCGCTGGGTATTCTGATAACACTATTTCTTATCTATAGGATTTCTTCCTTTTCCGCAGGTGTTTGATCCACACATTGTCCATGCTGTGGATACAATACTTTTCATGCATTGGGAGCGCAATGCATGCTGAACCAACCACGAAGGAAACAAACACAGGGACAGTACAGACTTCACAGACATACGTAGAAGAGGTGAAAGGAAACTCAATAGATGGAAAAATTGACAGGAACAGAGTTCGGGAACAGAGAATACTTGTGTGATCCGAGGCGGAACACAATCATTTCAAGGCGATCTTGGTTTACCAGAGAGAGGAAAGTCAACATGCAAGAGTCGAGACAGAGGACTTCAGATTTCTCATAATGAGGAGAATAGTGATAAAATAACGAAGAGATACCCCATGAATCTAAAACAACAAGACAACACGTTAAGACAGCAGAGAAATACTCCTTTCGGGGAAACTGGTCAACAGAACATCAACAAATGCATTCGCAGAGAAAAACAACAGATTCCACACACAAAACGCGTGTTTCAGACAGGTTACACAGACGAAAGTTTTGAAACCAAAGTTCTGCAGTTCGAAAAGAACAATTCACGTGTTATGCAACTTTCAGGACTCGACGAATGGAAAGGACGGACGAGTGCGTCGATCTGTGTACAGTTGCTCGGTTTGGTTACGCTACACATTCCGTGTTATTTACATGCGAATTCTCTCAATGTCTTACAGGCAATGAGCCAGAACCAGACCCAGTCATGTTCAAAAATAGCTCCTCTTGTTCCTGGTGACAAAACAGGGAAGATGCAAAATGTCAAACTTCATATTCATCAATTTGTAAAAACCGCGCAACGTTGAAAGAGGGAAAATCAAACGTGCCTTCTCTTCGAGTAAAGGAAACGGAAAGGCATCATTCCAAAAATCTTTTTCACACAAAGTGTCACCTTGAATTTTGCTGAAATCCAAAACACTTCATGTTTCAAGAATAGTGCCGGTGGGATCGTGTGTGAGGATTCCAGCAACACGTACGTGTTTGCAGCAGTGAATGAGTGAGTGCCCTGAGCACCACGTGGTTTGTACTCACAGCGGTGTCGAGGTCGCGCGCGTTGACGGACGCGATCTGCGTCCCGGACGGCACGTCCTGGCGGATCGTCACCTCGTACGTGTCGTTGAAGAAGACGGGGCTGTTCTCGTTACGCACCACCGCCACGTTCACCGTCGCTCTGTGGAAGGACCACGACAAAATTAGGACAGAGCCATGATGCCGTGGAGGGATCCAATCAATAGGTGGGCCTTAGCACTTGGAAAATCAACTGTGTGATGAGGCTGGTTTGGGTACAGCGCACGTTCAAATGTTTGTTCACTGAAACGGCGAGAAGTGCAGTTGTCGCAGACCTGTTGGTGGCCGCTTTTGTGGTGGGTTCTCCGCGGTCGCGCGCCGAGATCTGGACGGTGTAGGCCGTGCGGCGCTCCGGGTCGAGCACCACCGACTTCTTGAGACTGATGTGGCCGGTGTCCGGGTTCACCATGAAGTACTCCATTGCAGTGCTGTCCCCGGTCAGGATGTACGTCACCTCGTTGTGCGGCGTCTGGAAAATTACGAACACTTTCACTAAAATTCAGTACTCAAAAGAGCTCAGATCACATGGACTTCTCTGATTCCAGCTGGTTGTCCTGCAACGCGCGGGAGTCTCCCTGACCTGCACGTCAGCGTCCTCTGCCGTCACGCGGAGGAACGACGACGACAGCGGCTCGTTGTCCTGGATCGTCGACGTGTACTCGGCGTTCTCAAAGCGAGGCGCGTTCAGGTTCCGGTTAACCGTCACGGTGACGAGTCCCTCCGCAGAGCGGCCGCCGTTGTCCGTCGCTCGCACGCGAATCTGTGGAGCACGGTCAAGTGTTGACGTCAACAAAGCTGGATTCCCGTACTATGACAGCAAACGAGGGTCGTTGTATTTCACAGTGGGGGTTATTCAAGATTGATTTCCCCTGATCTGGGCAAAACGCACGTTATTTTACTTTGTCCCCAGACGGTCACTTCAAGAAAGATACATTCGGAAAAATTTATTCAACGATGTGGAATGGCGTTTGTGGTGCTGTGGCCTTCTGTCCTGCACAAACTGCAATAACAGCGCTGCAGCACAAACACGAAAAGGCAAGCCAAACAAAGTCGCATACCACGTATCCGAGGTCCCGGTCCTCGCGCAGGTTGCGCGCGATGGAGATCTGCCCCGTCTCCTGGTTGATCTTGAAGAAGCGCGGCGCCTTCCCGTCCCCGACGATCTCGAACTTGAGCGTGTTGAAGAAGTCCTGCGAACCGAACAAGCAGCGGTCAGTGACAATGTCTGGACGATTTGGATTCTCTCGTTGACCTTTCCATGCGAGAAGGCGACCTTGAGTTGTGTATAACACTCACGTTCTCGTCCCTGTCTCGCGCCGTGACCTGCTCGACCGCCTCGTCCACCGCCTTGGTGAAGTCGATGTTCTGCGCGTACTGCGGCGGCGTGAACTCGGGCGCGAAGCTGTTGCGCACCACGTTCACCGTCACCGCCGCCGTCGAGCTGAGCGACGGCTCCCCGAGGTCGTTCGCCATCACGCCGATCTGAAACATCGCCAGCGAGGCATGGCGTGAGCGTGCGCGTGAACAATGTGAGCGACGAAAATCTTGGCCGGTTTGGTTTGGCACACCAAAGACGAGCAAGAGTGGCAAAAGCATGAGTGGTTCACATTTCGTTGCTGTTTGTTGTTTTTACATCTGCTGGGTTTCATTCAGTTTCTTTGCACGGTGTTGCAAGACGTGACACACGGACGAATCAATGCTCCACTTCAACAAGCACTGGCACAAAAGAAACGAGTATTTTCGCGCGGGTTACGCACCACGTATCTGGAGTTCTCCCTGTCGGCGGTGAGCGGTCGGCTGACCATGATGCGTCCGTCCTCGGGGAAGATGTAGAAGAGGTTGAGGCCGCTCGGTGGGTTCACAGACTGGATGCTGTAGCGCACCTCCGAGTTGGGGCCCTGTAGTGAGTGGAAAGGTGAGAACGTCACATTCGGACTTTTGCGCTTTGCAACCCCTGCTTAATTGTCCTGCAAGGTACATGACTTGACTGGGAATGAGGCACAGAACAACATGACCAGAGCTGCATGGCCGAGTCAGGAACTGTGCTTCAGAAAATTTTTCTGCTCAAAGATCTTGGTGTGCGCCAAACGCTTATTTGTGTGTGTGTGTGTGTGTGTGTGTGTGTGTGTGTGTGTGTGTGTGTGTGTGTGTGTGAGAGAGAGACAGGGTCGGGCCAGAGAGTACGCTCGCAAAACCGGTTGTGTCTGAGGACAAGAGCTTCTCGCACAACATGGCTTGGGCGACGAGACACCAGCGAGTCTCGAGACCAGAAGCCAGTGCCGTGTGCTGCTGACCTGCGGGTCTTGGTCCACCGCCTTGACCTGCACGACCTGGAAGCCGGGCGCCTCCGTCTCCTTCACCGCGTCCGCCACGTACGTCGTCCGCTCGAACGCCGGCGTGAAGTCGTTCCGGTCCTGAAATGTGCGACAGCGTCACGTGGGTTACAGGGCGATGAGAAAACAGCCGAACGGGCGTCTTTCTGGTCTGCAGAAGCGGAGTCTTTCTTTGTCGTGTTTTGGTCTTTCATCATTGCAACACGATGAGGATAATTTCCTGAGATAAATTTGTGAGATAAATTTGTGAGAGACAAGATCAACAAGGCAACATGTGAACTCGTTGCGTGATTTCGCTCGCTGAGGGCGTCGTGGGAAAATAAGAGCTGGGCATCCTTCATCTTTGACGGTGATGGTGAAAAGAGGGCACCACTTTTTGCAGTGACATTTCCACTTCAGTCATGCAACGCTCACATCACAGGAAGTTCGTTGGGTTCATCAGTCTGTAGAATTTTGTTCCCAAGTTTGGATTTTTCAAGGTGGCTCGGATGCTTCCCAGCAAGAACATTGACCGAGTGGAACATTGGTGGAATTTCGCTTACACAGTACCAGGGTGAAGAAGGAAGGCAACGTTGCATGACTTTGAACTCATTTCCTTTCCCTTGGAACCTGACTTTTTTTCCAGGAACTGGGTGCAAGTGCCTTTTTGTCAAGTTCTCTTCTTCCCCCAGAATGTGGCTTTTGATTTTGAGTTCCATCCCCATGATTATCAACAGTCTTCTCTTTGTTCGAGAAAAAAGTGCGTGTTCAGCCACATTAGGTTCCATCAACAACGATGATGAATAAATTGGCAAGAATCCTGCAACCAACACCGTGAGGTTCACCCCATAAAAACTTTTCAAGTGAAATAAAACGCAATTGGCCTGAAAATTGGCATATTCTCAGCGCAAGATGCTTGCACCTTTTTGGAAAAAAAAGTTCTGGCTGCAGCAATAAAAAGTGAGTAAAATGCCCCTTTTGCACTCAGGTAATAGTTTTGTCGAGATGTGAAGAGATATCACCAAGGCATAGCGATGCTGTTGTCAACTTGTTGCAAAACGAACAGGAAGTTTACACAGTGTGGGGCAAACACCTGCAAAGCTCCAGACAAGCTTGGATTGGCGTCTGGTCCATCTCTCCTCGGTGACACAAATCAACACCTGTCACCACAGTACTCTGTCACTCTGCGAAAAAGCAGACCGCAGCCGCCTTCCTGTACGCTGCAGACACGCAGCGGCACGGCACTCGCTGCAGAAGCACAGGTCCAACATGCGCAAGGACAGATCCCTGGACACGAGAGTACTCACGATGACTTCGATGGCGACGGTGGCGGAGAACTCGGGGTTGTTCTGTCCGCTCGCCTCGCGCGTCGACACGACCAGCGTGTAGTCGGACTCGCGCTCGAAGTCGAGGCCCTGCGTCGTCGTGAGGCGCCCCGTCGTCTCGTCCAACCGGAAGCGACCCGTGTCGCCGCGCACGATCGCGTACGTGATCGACTTCTTCTCGTCCAGATCCACCGCCTGAAAAACAAAGTGGAATCGCAGTTCAGTTCACAGATCCGTCGTCGCCCCGCATTCTTCCAGAGGACGTGAGCGTCGGAGGGGTTCACAATGGAGGCAGCTTCGGAAGCAGTGAAGCAGAGTCTCAACGACAGAGGTTGCTCCTCTGCACAGTTCACAGACACCTCAAACAAAAACAAACAGAACAGAAACGTTGAAAACGTTTCACTGGAACTCACTCAACTCCGCTTGAGGTCTTTGGTTTTAGTCTTGTGGGTCTGTACGGTCTGTAGGGGGCGTGAGTTGGAGTCTTGATCTGTCACAATTTGAGATGCCAAACGGATAATGAGGATTTCAGGCACAGCAAAAACGTGCAATGTTCCCAATGCAAGTCCTTTTTTCTCGAGGTTGAAAGCCTTTCGCAACAGTTTCAAACGTATCTCGGAACAGATCTCTGGATCATCGCCTGACTGTAGCTTCAAGTTGCATCTCCCGTGATTCGCACAAAAAATACTCGACATCCACAAAGCACAAGTTGAGGCCACGTGAAGCTTGATACGGTAATTTCAGTGTCGCAACATTGGGTTCCAAGGTGCCTTGATAAGTATCTGTGTGCTCAAGTGCAACCTGAATGCTCAGAGTCTCAAATTTTGTTGTTGCTCGCAGCATTTCGTTCAGCCTTTTCAGGAGCTGCTGCGGTATTTGTCTTTGTCTCCAACCAGACAGCTGATGATCTTCTGGTGAATCAGATCCTCCTGGGTTCTTTGCACTTCTGTGTTCTCAACAGGTTTTGTGACAGAAGAAATGACATGACAGTTTCATTGCAAGTCTTTTTTTTTCTTGGACTTGCTATTTTGTGACATTCACACTTTTTGTGTGTGCAATAGGAATGTCTGTTTCTGTGCCACTTATGACATTTCTAACCACGTGAATGATACGTTCGGCACCATTCACACCCGCGAGTTCGGCGTGTAAAATATTTCATTCCCAAGAATGAAGTTGTCAAAACGCTAATTTCACAACTTCTGCCCTCGAACGAAAGCGATCTACAACACGAGTATGATTGATTGTTCGAACTATCTTCTCAATTTCGACACCACTTTGGTAATTCAGTGGAGCAAACTTTTACAACCAGTGACAATTTTACACTTCACGAAAATGAAAGATTGATGTGATTCAGAGGAAGCTCTTGGCACAGCAAAAAAGGAATAAATCTAAGATCCGTTGGACCAGACCAACAAGAACACCCAACAGCACTGCGCAGCGCCCCCTATAATCTGCGGGTCCGTCTTCAGAAGAAGCGCAGGTGAAGTGTAGTTTTCTCGGAACTTTTCACGCCAGCTGTGACCCAACCCCAAAGTGTCAGCTTGTGTCCACGAAGCAATGGCTCCCCGTCAATTCACCAAGCTTTGGTAAAGGTATGCTCAACCAAACTGCTATTTTGCACACGCATGCTGTCTATTGTGAAAACTGCTGTCCTTGGAATCTGACTGCGCTTTTTCTGGTGTTTGTGCCATCCAACGCAGGGGAAGTATGCAAAAAATTTGGGATCGCGGTGGAATAGGTTTGTCTGACCTCGGCGAACTCGCCATTGGAGCGCACTCAGGTGAGGGATCCAACCCTCAAAGACGAGTCATCAGAGTGGAACTGCGTTTGAACACTTTTTTTGGCTGCAGCACTGACAGAGGCAGGGAAGAGAGCTAAACATCTCTGAAAGGAATGTGCGCTTCCAAAGGTATCTGTCCCCATTGATCAAAATCAAGACGCCGGTTTCCCCGTGCTCAAAGAATGTCTCTCACAAAAGGTGACTTGTTTGGAACATTGTAATTTTCCTGGCAGTGATTTACATGTTTTGCACACCCAGCCACACATCATGCTCGTATTCGAATGACAGACAGAGGGCTTGTGCACCGAGAATGCGTTTTCTTTGGTCCCAACAGAGTCATGTTCAACAAGTGCAAGTGCTGGAGAAAAAAATTTGCTCACCTCACAAAAAGTTCGTTCTCATTTTTAGGTCTAGTCTACATTCTACAGCGACTGAAAAGCCGCAAACTGGGAGAAACACCCGGAATTTTCCTTTTCGGTGTGCTGTGCGTTCAGAACTGGCAGTTATGGACGTGCGTGTGTGAGACGCATGCTGACAACTTTTAAAGTTTCAGTTCAGGAGCAAAGATCACGTCTTTTTTCTTGTCGAAACCACAAATGTAATATCCCCATGGAAATTTGTATTTTTTGCGTGTGTGCAACGTTATCTGAATTCGCAACACACAAAAGGATCGAACTGTGTGAGATCAGAAATGTCTCAAGGCGAGAGAAATGACAGACCTTCAGCCTCGGGTGAATGTCCATCTGCGCATACGAACAGCCAAGAAGTTCTCGGCAGTGATTTCTGATTGACAGGCACGAAATGTATCCTGTGGCTTATCATCTCGCTAATCGTACCTGGTAACTGCGTCAAAAGTGACATCTTCATGTTGTTGTCAAGACGGAACTTCATTTTTTGCTTTCATCAAAAGGAAAAAGAAGTCAAGACTCGACACAGAATTTTTCCCAACTCTTGTCACAAGAAAGAATCTTGGAAATTCGGACAGGTATGAAATAGGAACCTCATATTGTCTGTGACAATGCAATATGATTTGAATTCGCAAGTACCCCAGTATCTGTTTGAGTAAACAGCACAGGACTAAAGGTTAGCATTAAATAGGTAATGTCATAACCAACATGCAGTCATTTGAATTGCATGTTTTTCAACGAAGTCCACTCAAAAAGTAGCTCAACTGAATTAATTGCACATTTCAGGTTTCATTGAGGTTCAAGTGCTGCGTGGGGCCACAATTTGGAGCTTTTTCAAAGTAAATTCAACAGCATTATGCAGAAATCTTGTATATTTCCCACTGCACTCATTCTCAAATGTACTTGACCCATAACGTGCGTCTGTTGACGTTCTGTTTGCAGTCAATAGCAGCAGTCAAGCAAGTGCACTGCCATTATTACAAAGACGATGAGAGTCCTTCAAACCAAGTCAGCATTGCAAAAGAATTTTTTGCTGATTTCCAGAGACCACAATTCAAATCTGCTGTGCCAAAAAGACCCTGACCTTGATTTCTGAATCACTACCAGACATTTGCAAACTTTTGATGAAGAAATTCCACACATTCCTTTTTCGCCGCGTCCTGATTTCGTGGCTACATCTCATCCATCACGTTCCGATGGCTGGGAACCAGAACCCATCTGCCCCTCACACAATTTTGTGTGACCCACGAAAGTGATGCCGTAGATAATGCCGAGAACGTCAAATTTTGTGTGGCAATTTCTGTCACAATCACGCAGATCAGGGTTGGCCTCGGATCTACAAGTCTGTGTCTCTTCACGTCAACTCTTATCAACCAAAACTGGGAACCTCTCAAGATTGTTGCACAACAACATGAACGCCCGACGAGCATGCGAGTGGTTTCCAAGCAACCCACAACCTGTAGCCACCGGAACTGAATCCCTCTCCCTTTCCTGTAGCAGCCGGCCGCACAAAATCCGCTGTTGGGCTCTCCCTTATGAGGCGTGTTCGTCGAGCACGAATAAAAGAAGGGCCTCCCTCACCTCGACGGTGGTGATGAGGTAGTCGCGCTCGTTTTCCGGGACCTGCGCCGTGTAGATGCGGTCGGGGAAGACGGGCAGCACGTCCTCCACGTCCTCCACCAGGATCGTCACGTTCGCCACCGTCGAGCGCGGACTCACGCCCGAGTCGCGCGCCGTCACCTGCGCGCAGAGAGAGAGAGACGGCGTGAAACAGAGTAACGGGAACCAAGCAACCGCAGAACATGTTGCGATTTCTTCGGGCAAGGAATTCTGGATCAGTCCATTTTTCTATAGCACAACGAAACTCGTCTGGAGCAAAAACTTTTGTCAAGAAAACTCACCAGCAGGTAGTGTCTTTTGGCCTGCTCATAATCGAGGGGTTTGATGGTTCGGATTTGTCCGTTGGATTCTCCGATGCTGAAGAAGCCGTTCTGCTCGGGGACGGAGAAGCGAATCTCCTTGTTGATTCCAACATCAGCATCCGTGGCCTAAAATACAGGGGCGATTGTGAGGAACAGTAACCATTCCCACAGTGGGTGACGCTAAAACTAGAAGACACGAGGGTTTCCCAAAGTTGAGTTTTCCAGCTGCACTGAAGAGTCAGCTTTACAAACAACAGGTTGACACTCTTCACGAACTTGTCTCGAGAAGTCAAATTGTTGGACGGAGCAACATCCCTTTGGGCGCGTTCTTTGAAGGAACCCGATGAACTTTGTCCGAAATTGAACGAACTGTGTATGATATTTCCACGCAGTGTCTTCCTTGCTCTGTTTGTCTTTCCAAGATGTTGACGTGCAGCCCAACACGGCATTGAAACGCAACTCGCATGTTTCACGCGTCTTGAAGCAATCGGCACAGAATGAGTCGAATGTCAATGGGTGAGAGTCAGCCTCCCCCCTCCCCACTCCTGTCGCGCCCCCAATAACTTGTGCGTGCACGGAATTGCGTTTTTCCTGCATGACGACTTGCAGAAGGGTCGACTCACCGACAGTGTCCCGACGAACTCGTTGTTGAGATTCTCCTTGACCCTGAACTGCTGGATGTTGGTGAAGACGGGGCTGTTGTCGTTCACGTCCGTCAGCGTGATGGACAACGTCGTCGTCGCGCTCTGCGTCAACACACAAAAGTGACAGTGACGTCACCGGAAAAAGACCATTCGTGGCGTTTTCAAAACATGCGCACACTGATGTGCGGCAGTGATTTTAACGTCAAAATGCAAAACTGATTTTGGGCGATGCAGAAATGGTGACCAAGACGACAAAACATGGCGTTTGCCTGCTGGTTACTTATCTTGAGTGGTGACTTCAACGTCAAAACGGATGAGATTACACTCACCCGCTCTGGGTTTTCATCTGTAGCCTGGATCTTCAGCGAATACGAATCAACGGTTTCTCTGTCCAAAATCTTTGCCGTCGAAATGATTCCCCTGTGATAAACGGCAAAACAAAATATACACTTTGTACTGGACTCTACACACCGTGGACCTATGCATGTTGAACGGCAAACAGCGAAGTCCGACTCACGTGTTTCTGTCAATCGCGAAAACTTCTCCCGTGTTCCCTTCTGTGATGGAGAATCTCAAGCTGTCCTCCTCCGGATCTGTCGCCTAAACGTGAGAAAGGTGCGAGGTTTGAAGCTTCGAGCGGTCAGAAAACCTGGCCACTGAAGATCTGTGGTTGGTTCATTCTTTTTTGACATCTCGCTGTTTTCTTCTTCTTGACCTTCGTCAACGTGCGCACATACGTACCACGCACACACACACGCACACACATGACGTTTTCTACTTACAGGCACTGTGAAGATCTCCTGGCCCACCAGTACTCCTTCAGACACTGAGATTCCATACTGGGCGGCAGGAATGTTCGGACCCAGGTTGTTGGCGAGCACCACTTCAACCGCCACGATTGTCAAGGCGCTCCTGAAAAGTATCCACCGCATGGTTCACACTGATCATCACCTCAATCCCGTTACACAGTTGTGGTGCAATTCCTCCATGTTGTCTCGCACTTCAAAAACAAAGCACTCCATGTCTAGCTTCCGTCTAGCTTCTGTCTGGGGACACGTGAATGAAGAAACACTGAGTGAAACGTATCCTTTGCGGGTAGTTCCCTGGGCTGTGAGTAGTTGCACAAATCTTGTTTAACGCACAGTGCTTCAAGAGCTTCAAGTCCTGTGCACACAGTGGCTGGGAAAACAAAGACTGGTGAGCCTGGATGTTTCGCCCCGAAGTGTCTTGTTTCGGCGTGAACTCACGGGTTGCCCCGGCCGAGACGACACTGAGGCAGTTATGTTGGAGAGGCAAGTGGATACATGCGACCAATTGTTCTCGTGCACCACGTCCCGACAGACGGGGTGATTTACGCACGAAATGAAACAATCATTTCTTTAGATTCGCAAAGGTCTCAGACATGCGTTTGGGTATCAGGTATTTGTCTCGAATAAGGCCGCGATTGTTTTGCCAGGAATCGCAGAACGTGGACGGCACGGTGAGTGAGGATTCTGCAGCGCGATCCGAAGCACCAAAATGTCCCACCTTATGAGCCCAGAGTTTCACATCGCTGCAGAGCCAGTCAAACGCATCCCATTCTTGCGCATTGACCTCCCAATGTGCATTCATAATTCTGCCAATGAGGCCTTTGAAATTTGCGCACAAATGCCTCTTGTCCTTCACTTTTGATTCAGAGGATCTGAGGTCGCGCGAGGCCAGGGATGCGGGACGTCCAATGGGAAAGCATTGCAGGACAAGGTTTGATTGAGAATTGCCCCACAACGCGTCTGAATCACATGGGGACCCAACACTGGACAAGACAAAAACACCCAAGCTGCCTGGGGCGATTTTTTCAGGAAGAATGAAAATGATCACTGACAGGCAGTGAAAAAGAACCAAATGCAGGGGCATTCGAGGAACAGGACTATTTGTTCCCGTCATTGGGACAAAAAGTACGGATCAGGAACCCGATCACATCTCACATTGTGGTTTCGGGGAGTTTCTTCGCAACAAATTGCGAAATGAACTCAACCAAAACAATCCAGCTGCGCAGCCTCCAGGACAACCTTGATTTGTTTCGTTTCGTCGCAGCAATGGCGAGTCCATGCACTAACACAAACTGCAATGCGACTGTGTCGCACAGCACAATCGGATGAAGCGGGTGACGCACCTCCTGCTGCGAGGCGGCGCGAGGTCGGCCGCCTCGACGGTGATGATGTACTGCTCCCCGCGCACCACCGTGTCCGTGACGAAGATCTGCCCCGACACGGCGTCCACGGCGAACTTGGAGCGCCCATTGTTGGACACGGCGCGGATGCTGTAGCGAACGCGCCCGTTCGACTGGAAATCTTCGTCCGTGGCCTCCACCTGGAACAGGAAATGGATACACAAGTCAGCGGCTGAGTCTCAGGAGATTCGGTGGGGAGGGTATTGCGGTGAGGGTGTACGAACAGGAGCCCAAAGGATCGTCCACGAGGCCTTTTCTGTAATTGAGTTCATGTTGGACACCACTCTCTCGCCTGAATGGGAACGGGAATGGGCGTGGCAAGTTTTTCACCCAACGGAGAGAGGCCAAACGCAACAATCAAAATGCGGGCGCAAGTCACAGACAGGCAAGATCTGGGTTCATCTGTGTCTCGTCGCAACAGAAAAACTGGGATCGAAAAGCACGAACGGCACCGCTGTGCCCCGAGCGGGACACTATTTGTTTCAATACGAAGGGAGATCCAAGTTAATCCTCGGGAAAAACGGATATCAGCCCACATCTCGTGACGGAACAGGGTTCGCTCGAGGCGGAGAGAGGACCAAAGGTGCTGGGATATTTGGGTACAAACTTTTATCCTGAAGGGTACTTCTTGAGGGAACTGTCTTCAACAACACCCACAAGAAAAAATGTTCTGATAATTATCATTCCTGGGATAATCTGGGGCGGAGGGAGATTTCAAGGCTGTTGCGTTTCTTTGGTCTCAAGGTTCAGGTTTGATCCGACAAGAAAATACCAAAATAATCTCGAACAAAGAGATATAGTTGGAGTGGTGTCTAGACTTTCTTGTCATTGAACTCAACTTTAGTTTGCATTTGGCACGATTTCTGCGGAAGGGGCGTGTGCACCGCGGTGCCTCTTCAAACGTCGGGCCAAGATGAAACGTATCGCACCAGAAAAAAGTGCGCTTTTCACTCTTGAAGAAACAACTGTGTGAACTCGCATTGTGCGGAGGTAGCGTTTCCAAAATACAGATGTTTCCACTGGAACGCTTGTCAATACCATCAAAAGCAAACAAACACAATGCCTTTTCTTCCAAGGGTCACAGTACTTATGTTCTGCCTTCATGCATTTGCATTTTGCCCGGCCCCAACTGTCTTGCGGAAAACCAGTTGTTCCCATGAGGTCAAACACCACACGATGCACGACAAGTTCGTAAATTCCTGCAGTTAAATGCAAATCTTCGCACGCAACGGGTGTCCCGATCTCGGTGCAATGCCATAAACGCTCCCTGTTAAGACGGGGACACATTGACAACATTCAGTTCGTGTCCAATTGGAACATGCGGGACCAAATTCCGCAAAACGTATCTGAGCACTGATTATTCTGTCAAATTTTGCGAATTTTTCCATGCATCAGCTCGCACATTGCTTTCGTGATATGCTGAATGAGGATTTGTTTCCAGAAAGGGATGCATTATCTTTTTCGTGTTTTGCTGAAAAATGCAGGAATTCAGACACCAGATTTCCACTGAATTGGTTGAAGTTCAAAAACTGTGTGTTGCGATGTTAAAAAGTGTTAACATTGTTCTGCACCTCTCACCAGAGGATTATCAACCTCCACGGAAAATGACAGGTCAAAATGAATATGACATCCAACTGTGCTGCAAGCAGAAGCGACCGAAAATTGCCTCAACTTACAATCACACAGCGTCTGCGTGTGAACAGTTGCTGAACAACCTGTGTGCATGTTTTGACATAGAATTTTAAAAATCACTGAAAAGCGAAGGATTTGAACAATGTCACTTGTTCACAAACTGAAGAAGGAAAATGGGTGAATGTACAGGTTTAACTTTCAATGAGTCCTAATGATAGAGTGGGGACTGCAATTGTCGCGTTCCACCCAACAGCTGTTTTCTGCCGCTGTCTGAAAGGATGGAGACACGTACGAACGTATCTGGGTGACGGGTATTCTTCGGGAATGCACCGCTGCGTAACACAACGTTCTCACCTGGATGTCTCACCCACAAAATGTTTCCTTTTGGGAGGAAATTATCACTGTGAAGGCCCAACCCATTCGAGGCCGTATTGTAACAAGTTGGGTTGAAAAGACTGCTGTGTAATTGGGACCTTATCTTCATGAGAACATCTTCAAAATTAATTCAAAAATGGAACGAATTCAAAAATGGAAATGCCAAAAATTTCGGTAACGACAGTGCCAGACCACCGTTGTTTCGTTCAACCAACGCACAGACAGACAAGAATAGCCAGGAAATCGCCCAACTGAACAGGGTCCAACATTCTCAAGCAGGCACCGCATTGCATCACGATAAAATCAGGGCAAGACAAAGCTTTGTACTATTTCCTCCACCAAAAGACCCCAAGAGGAACGCATTTCAACGCTGCTGCCAAATGGATTCCCTTGTTCTCAGACTGAATGGCCTGAAAGTGTCTTGATGCACGATGCACTCAATCCGGCAGAAAGAGCAGACTGGTTGGGGTCATCTGGGTAAACTGCACCCAGCAATCCATCCTCCTTCCGAAGTTCCCAGACTTTATCAGAACGCCACGTCCGCATGTGCGTGTCTCTTTTGGTTCAGTTTCTGCCCTGGTTGTGAGACAGGGACGCGGAGTGCGACGCGAGGACAGGACCACACCCACCTTGGTGACCTCGCGGCGACCCTCGCCCTCGGCGAGCTGCACGCTGTAGCCGGACGGCGGAAACACGGGGCTGTTGTCGTTCGTGTCGAGTACGTTGACCGTGATGGCCACCTCCGTCGACTTGGCGCCCTCCACCGCCTCCGTCACGATCGCCTGGGAACAGCAGGGTAAATGTTTCAAGAAATGCACTTCAAAAATCTACGAATAAAATCGACAAATCTCGCCCCGTCTATTGGCAAGGATTCTCAATCTCCGCGATCAACGCACCTGGAAGTTGATGGTCTTGGTCGTCTCGAAGTCGAGGTCGTCGACGGCGAGCGCCACGAAACCGTCGGGCGTGATGGAGAAGACGCCGGAGCCGACGACGCGGTACGTGAAGCGCGCGTCCTCGTCGTCCGCCGTCTGAAACGCAGAGTGCGACGTCATCACGGGTTCACAAGTTTGAGACATTTCTTGACGTTTGATAATATTTGACGTCAACGAATGCAGGAACGCACGTACACAACAACAACAACAACAACAACAACAACAACAACACACACACACACACACACACACACTCGATGATGACGTTTCGCAAATGTCAGGACATGGTCAGAAGAGTAAAGAACCAGCAACATATCTGATAACTTTGCAAAGACAATTAAAAGCAGGTTGGTCACAAGACGGAAGAACAACCAGGTGTAGGGTGATTCACAAGACAGACCAGTACGAAACAAGGGAGAATTCATGGAGGAACCAGTTCGCTGGACGTGCCAAGCCTTCTCGAGCCAAACTTTCCTCAGGCTGCTGCTGCGTAGGTTTGTGTGCAGCGGCAACTGACACAAAATGCGTTTTGAGGGAGAAAGTGAATTTCCATGTTGCAAACAGAAATTTTAAATATTCGTGGCTTCCAGGGACGTGCCCCCGTCAAACAGGGGGTCAGCCTGTGGACAATGGAATGGACCAGCGCACGACAACTTGATAGTCGGTTCGGACAGATACGCACGTTGGGTTTCGCTTCATGTTTCGATCCCGAGGGAGAAAATCTGTCACGTGCATGTAAAACACGAATTGTGATCAGCTTGCGACATCTTCAAACGCTGCAATTGTCATTGGTCTGACCTTCTATCCTCAGAATCAGTGGGTTGAAAAATGGTAGAAATGGAAAGTTCAAGTTCAACAAAGGAAAGTTGGAGAGTGAGAGTGGTCACGGGTCAGAAATCTATTTACCAATGATCACAGTGAAATTATTGTGATCACCGACATGTCATGTCACACATCGCGTCCGCCAATGTGGTCAAGACACCTGTTATCTTGGGCCATCTCTCCAAAAGCATAAATGAAACTCAATTTACCAGAAAATAAAGTTCGAAAAACTGAAAGCGTATGCCCCGAAACCTGAGGAACTGGGACAGGTAATAAAATGAAAAATATTGCAAGTTGAAATCAGATAAGGTTGACTGGGGGACTGAAGAATGCTTTCATGTTCAGTTCGCGCTGCTGATATTGGCAACACTTTCTTTTCGTGCCAACTGAAGTGGCTGGCTGCTCCTGCAGGGGAAACGCAAGTCCAATAGCGCGTGCGCGACTGCGCGCGATAAGGTGTCAGTTGAGACGCGCCTATTGTCCGAATCTCGTTCAATTACTCAGAACCAGATTTCGTTTTTATAGATCTAGACCAATGAAGGAGGTAAATTTTATTAACAAACCATATTGTGGGGAAATGTCCCCTGTCAAGTGTCAACAAAAACAGCCAATTTTGTGCAAAAAGGGGATGCGTGAAAATGAGGAAATGTTTTTGAAGGGAAGTTTGTTCCTGTCATAAGAAGGTCAACAATATTGTACACGGAACCCAATTTTAATTTTGAGCAGACATTCTTGTCATATATCACCAGGAAATCAGCCAGTCGTTCGTTCCCTTGTCATTCTCACGCTGTGTGAGGTATTCCAACTGACCAACTTTGATTTGTGTTGCAGATTAAAGAAGTTTCAGGAATCAAGATCGTGTCAACCGAATGCGTGACATTCACACGCACGTGCTGGTGGATGGACTCTGAAGCAAGTCACGTTTCGCTGGCAAATCACTCGAAGCTTGGGCTGCAATGAGTATGAAGCTGCGTTTTGTTGGACTTGTTCAACTTCAGCCATGCTCTGCGCCTCTGTAATGAACGAAGCTGTTCCTTTCCTCTTCAGCGTGAAAAAGATTCGCTTCTCTTGGCACTAACAATTCAGCGGACACTCGCCTCAATGACGCATCTATTGCGATCACCTTCACAACAACAGCATCCACACCAGATTTGTTCTTGTTCTGATCACTCGAACACCGAACGCTTATGAAACGAATATCACAAGAACAGACCAACCCGCACAGTTTCTGGTCATAGATACGCAGTGATCTCTGGTTGAGTTCATCAGAAACCGTGAAGGCCCTGTCGGTTAATATTAGCCACGTCCCATTGCTTCAGAATAGACACCTTCGCGCAATCTTCAGAATTCTTCCCTCAGGAACATTCTATGATATCATGTGGCAAGCACACTTCAGCTTCGTCAAACCAAACTTCTCCTCAACTCTGCTCACATTTAACCGGATTTTGTTTCGACTCAGGCAGCTGACATTTATGGCCAGACACAACCGCTCTGCCTTCCAGACACAGGCTTTCAGACGGTTCGGTGCGACGCAAACAAAACTGTCTTCACTCAGCTTTAGGGCAACTGTGGAGGCGAGGGCACCAACCCAAGCGACGTACTTGTCAGTACCCTGGGCAAAAAGGCATTTCCTGAACTTGTGGACAGTCCTACAAAGTTTTCTGACTGAATAGAACTTGAAGGAAGCCTCTGACTCTGGCACCAAAACAATTCCACTCCTCCTCTTGGATTCTGCAGTACATCACAAAATGGGCCCCATTTCTTATCAGATCCTCCCGTGATTTCGTGTCACCTGAACAAAACTGAGAGCTCTCCGTGGGAAAGAAACATGGACATCAAAATCTCCCTGGCAAATAACACCACAACAATACATCATGTTTACAATCTCACTTCACAACAAAAAGACACAGTGGTGAATTCAAACGCTGAAGCACCGCTGCGAAGGCTTGACCTGGTACAGAAGGCGCCCTGCAGTACAATGCAAATGCAAATGCAACAATGCATGCCTAAACAGTTGAGGAACCAGACTCATTGGATGCGCATTATTTGATAAACTTGGATGCAAACAGCCTCTTCAAATGGTCATGACCTGCAACGTGCTCGGTAATCCCAACCGCGCAACTCGTCAAAGAGTCTCTGTTGTGGTTTTCATCGCCTGTGCACTGATCACATAACAAGGTCTGTTCAAACAATCTCGCACGATAATTATGTGAGAATCCATGAGAGAGCTCATCACTGCGAAACTGGTTCAACGCGGACATCAAGAACAGTCGCCGGATTCTTGTCATTTTTCAAGTCTGCAGAATGGAACGGAAGAGACTCATCTTCGCAGACTGAACGCATCAGATACGGGTCAGTACGACTGGTCAGTTGTGTCTCACCGAATGACTTATTTGGTGGTGATTCATTCAGTGTCCTCCCAGTCCAAGTCAACCCCTCTCCTCCGCCTCAATTCGGTTGGGTGTTAATGGCCGAATTTCACTCTTCACCTGTTTTCGCGCAGCTAATGACCAACAACAACCACTTTGGAAGGAAACATATCCCCGAGGGACGCGTCTGTTGCATTGATGAGCACTCTTGTTGCAGAGGTAAAGATTAATGTATTTGTTTCTTTGAAAGTGAGATGCATATCAGACCAAGATGGAAGTCCGGGTGTGCGTGAGGGCAGCGACACGCATCTCTAGGCACTTGCGCATCCAGTCATGCGATGCTTCCTAAACATCATATTGTCGTTCATAGTGGAGCGCACTCGAATGAGAAAAAGGAGATCACCTTGGTCAAAAAGAGCAATGCAGCCAAAAGACCCAGTCTTTCATAAATGAACCGCCTTCTTTTCATTCATTCATTTCAAAGCACTTTTGCAGTCTGATGGTTTCTATTGGGAACCAAAAAAGTGACGGTGTGCACAATTTGATCCCAAATTGGTTCTATTTTGAGGTGCACTTTCCTTCAATTCAGCTTGACATCTTTTCACGTCGAGCACACAAACAAGGTTTTTCTTCCAGGTTTCTTCCCCCCCCCCTGAAAGCGAACACTCAAAACAACTGACTGATAACGCAACAAATGAACCACACAAAACTGCGCGAGCCAGGAAAAAAGTCTTGGTCTCAAATTGACAGACCCTGGTGCCTGTTCACAAAAAAAAACAAACCGAAAACTTCCCCTTGTGGGCGTCAAGTCCTCGTGTTTTCAAGACAATTATGAATGTTTTGTTTCTCACGACGAGTGCGACTTACGCAAAATATCCTGAGGTGAAGCACATATCGGGTTCTCAAAATGCCATATCTCAGTGCCAAAGAGAACGGCAAAAATGTGCTGTTCGTTTCAGGAATGTGAAATTTGTGATTCTTTCATTTCATCTGACAATGATAGATTTTCGCTGGAGAGGATCAACTTTTTTACACTGGCGGAATATGAAATTTAAACTGGAAGATAGATCGGAGTGTTTACCCTCCGTCTACACGACTGTGTCATTCTCACGCCACGGGAGTCTTGCCACTGCACCCCGAGAGCCGACACCTGTTTCAATTTTTTCGAGTTGGCCGAATTGCCTCCGTCTCAGGTTTCAGACAGCCGTGACCCTCCAAACCAGAATCCTTGAAATTTTGATACGTGACCAAAAAAGAGCAATTTCTTTTGGATTACTTGAAGGGCAAAGGTGATGAATGGCAGAGTGTGGTGTCTGGAGGCAAACTCTGACTGTTTCCTTGAGGCCAACGCCCACTTCGCCGAAACGAAGTCACAACTGGGCGACCTGCGTGCCAAAATGTTGATCCAACTGTCAACACTTGACACCAGTCAAACCAAAACTGGCTGGATGGTTGGGTGCTGTCAAACACATCCGTTCCAAACGGAGAATCACACCAACGTTTCATTGGCTTCTCATGAGGCACAGACATGGACGGACACAGACGGCTGGTTCCGAGACCGTTGATCTCAATGTGTAACGTGTTGATGTACGGAGCTCCATGCTTCCCACACCAAGCCAGTCATCATGTGCAGAGATAGGGCTCGGGCGAGTTCATCCGTCAGTTCTGCATTTACACTCCCCACGCAAGGTGCACACATTGACACAAATGAGCAGTTTCATACATCCTAAAATAGTACACTGTGATACAGGAGATAGCCAAGCATGCACGCAGGAAGGCTGAGGTTGGGATAAACGTAGTTTGGATCCCACTGATTCAAACACCTGTGTTTGTGGATCGAGTGACATCTTTCCGTGACTTGGAGAATCTGGAGCTTCACTGTGGGTTTAGAACCTGACGGGAACCATCTCAAATGTGTGGTGGTTGGGGCCTCCTTTCCAAACGTCAACTATCAATTGCCGACAGGCAACCAAAGAAACAAAGGGATCTCTGCACACAAAAGGCTGGCAACCAAAAGATTGTGGAAACTTCTCAAATCTATCAGCCACGCACATGGCACAACAGAGAGGAACCATGCTGCAGCGAATTCCGTTCTCACTCCAGCAGCAGATCAGATTCCACTTATCCTAATCCCATCTGAGGCTACGCACCGTTCCTTACATGATAAGAGCCAATTCAACAAAGCCCCCTGCCATTTTAATTTATATTATACTGGTTCACCAGACCCCAAGACCAACAAATCACGCCCGTGTCCGCACGCGGATACATCCGACATGTTTACGATCAACGTGATGATCCCAAAAACGTCTTGAAAAGATTCCCCCTCACTCTCAATGGGCCTGTTTTACAGGTACATTCAACATACTAACACAAATATGCTTTTTGCGAGTGACTCTTCATCGGGCATCAAAAGGGGGCACTTTTTTCCCTTCATAAACACATAAATCAAAGTTTCTTGATCTTACGGCTGAGGCTGAGCGAGAGCATCGTCTGGCACCTGATAATTAGTAATCGCGTGGCACACCCTCAACAGGCTAAAATAACATTTTCTCGCTTTGTGGAGACTCCGAGTGGTTTATTGTGTGTCAGTCAGTCACGTTGCTTCTTTTTTCACTTGCCATGTCACCGACTTTATGTTCATGAACATTGCACACCTCGCCTACCGTTTTCTGCTAAGGATTATTTCTGCTTCGTTTGAGATATTCTGAGGTAAAGCGAGTCAGCAATATGTACTCACTCAATCAGCATTGCGTACACGGGGAATTACGAAGCGCTAACTGCCTGCAATCAGTAGCCTGATACCCAGGGGTGACTTCAACTGCACAAACTCATCACTGTTTCCTTTTCTGGCTCGAAAAAGTGGAACCGCGGAACCCCCTCTGAGCTCACTCGCAGATTATTCTCGGACCTGGGGCGTTGCCAAAATTACCCTGAGTGGTGGTAAGTATCAAAATTAACCTCAATGGCGTCTGTGAACCCCAGTAAATCTGTCACGGAAATAGAGTGCTGTCATTCACTCCAACATGGCAAAACAATTTTTGGCATGATGTTGAGTGTTTTCGTTGCAAAAGGTAGATATATTGCATCCGCAACAAATATGGCAGGTATTGCCTCCTGGCTTTGGGTCGGGATTGCAATTGTGTTCTCCACATCAAACTGCTTTGGGATTGCACTTTCATTCCTTGGAAGGGTTGCCTGCAAAATCTGCCCTGCGGTCAAGAAAGTCGTTCACTCACACCAAGCCTTTGGTTCACACAAAATCCACACAAATGTCCGATGCCCGAGGATCCTGCAAGATACAGAGGGTCCAGAAGAGGGGTCGACCGCACAAAAAATCCAAGCGACTGACTGACCTGGTCGGGATCGGAGGCGATGATGCGCATGGCGGTGACGCCGAGCGCGTCCGTGACGAGCGTGTTGCGCGGCGAGTTCTCGTACATGTATCCGATGAAGTCGGGGATGGAGCCGCGCACCGTCGGCGCGAACTCGTTGATGGGCGTCACGCGGATGATGAGACTGGCGAACGAGTGACGATTGCTCTCCGACACCTCCTCAGCCTGCGAAAAGGTGGAACACAATTTACAGACGCAATTCAAGGGGACAGGATGGGCGCCCCCGTTGTTCAGCAATGGTGGACTTTCTCAGATTTGGGGTTTGAAGTGAACGAACAGTTTTGAATGATCTGATCTGCAGCTTGCGTTGTTGGCTGTTCAGGCACACACACAGGCACGCACACACACACGCACACACACACACACACACACACACACACACACACACACGTCACACGTGACGCACCTTTATGACAAGGATGATTTCGCGCGTGCGCTGTCGGTCGATTCCCTGTTTCTGCGTCACGACCCCTGAGTTGGAGTCGATCTCAAAAAACCCGCTCCAGTCCCCCTCTCGTGACCCCAGACCCGTTGCTGTGGAAACGAAAAAAAGAATTGAGACAATTAGGCTCAACGTCAGGCAAAGAAAGAAAACAAAAGGACATTTCAAGCAGTTTTTCAAACAAACAATCCCAAGCTTATGACTGAGATTCAATTTTCCACTTGAATTCGACTTTTCTTGTTTTCTTGCGTGCAGTGCAGTGAAGAGGATGGCAGTATCACCGATGGCTGGGATATTTGACACTGAAAGATTTTGGTCGTCAAAGTGGAAGAAACCCCAGTTCCCAAACCACAAGGCCAAAGTCTGAATGTGGACTGAACTCGTACCATTGATAATACTGTAAGTAATGGGATACTGCAGAGTGTCCATGTCTTCTGCCTTGATCGCCTCGGGAAGAATGTTCAGCTGGCCCGCCTGAAATGGAAGCAAGCGCAAAATGAACTTCTGAAAATTGGTTGGCGAGGGTCAACCATTGGCACGGGGGATCTCTGACATTATGAGCAATTTTTAGTTTCCGGCACTTGCACGGTGAGAATTTTTGAGCCAAAGTTGAGGTAGATTTAAGTTTGCGTTGTGAGGTGAGCCTTTGAAACGCTGTTACGCATGAAGACCTCAATCATAATGTTCGGACTTGCTCAAGCAGAATGAACGTCGCACATCAGGACACGCTCGCATGCATGCAAGCCACAGAAAGCACAGTGGGTTAAAGCACAACAACAGACATTCAAATACAAAAATGCAAAAGGATCAAACGATTCAAGTGCATTCATTACAAAAAAACATCTGGGACAAACAAGTACAAAAACACACAAACAGAAAAAGAAATGGATCAACTGAAGATTTTGTTCACTTTGTAGAAATGATGAGACCAAATACACGCGTAGAATCTAGTCGAGCACTTTGTCCATTGCATTGGTTAACAACTGACTTTGTTCAGTGAATGCGCTCGAACCGTGTCACCGGTGTCTCATCCCATCCACGGCATGGCTGGTGACTGGCGTGGTTCAGATCCACGTTGTGATCTGACATTCGCTTCTTGATACCAAGCTCGTGGGCAACGCAACCCTTTGCCACGCCAGGGGACCGTCAGAGAACCATGGGACACAACAGGCAGAGAGTAAACCAGAGCAAACCAGAACTGGCAAAAGTCAGGGAAATGGGTGATGTCAGTTTGCAAAATGTTGTGCCTACGGCAAAAAGCAAAAACTTTTCTGAAGGAATCTATTCCTCCAAAAAATGTGTCACCGAATCTTCCAATTTTTGCTCTTTCATGGACAAGTTTCCTTTTGATTCTTGCTTGTGTGATTTCATTCCATTGACATGCGAACCTAACGAAAGGCACACAATGTGCTTGTACAACTCCTGTGATGCACAATGCTTTCAGAACTCTCAAAGCTACTTTTAACTTCGCTTTCAAGTTTGGATTTCAGAACGCACAAAGGGATCGTACGAAACGTGAGCCAGGCAGTATTGGCTCAGAGAAAACGAATGTATTCTTGAGCAATGACAGGCTTAGAATCAGCCACCATACAAACTACACTGTCGCCTCCGCCGAGCAAGTTGCCCATTTACACAAGCCGCTGCAATATTAAGTGTTCCTTCACGGGAGATCAAAAAATCTTCACACACTGCCCGAAAATAAAGCGATGGCGACTGCATTCTGACGGTGTTTTCCACTCTGGGACGCAATCAGTGCTTCAAATGGCGGTCAGGCTTCGGATGCTGCCGGAAGCCCCCGGCTTCTCAGGATTTCACGTTCAACGTTAGCTCAATTCCTGGGGTTTAAAAGTGCATTTGCCGACTAAGAACCTGCCCATTTGTTCATGATCACGAGCCGCCATAAATTGTGGCGTGAACCCCGCTTCCCTCCCTTCATAAGTGCCCCAAATGTTGCGACCCAGTTCGTTGCAGAACCCATAATTTACCCACACTGCCCAATGTTTCAAGAAACGTGTTGAATTATGAAGGCAAAAATTCCATTCCACGCTTGTGTGGAACCCAGGGCAAGGATCACTTACGCAACATGATAAGATTTATGAAAGTTTCATGCTGCCGCAAAAGGTGTCTTTGAAACTGATCATTTTCAGCACAGCCAGACACGGACAGAGCAAAAACTCTGCTGACAACCCAACACTTCACTGTGAGGCAAAAATATTCGAACGGAGCTTTCAGCGCATTTCAGAAATCTTGAACGATTTGTTGTTGGTTCTTTTTGTGTGCTTTAGCAGCTGCTTCCAATGTGAAAGCTCAACATTTTCACAATGCTCTGAGCATCGTTTGGTGACAAACAAAAGACATCCCCCAATATTATTTCAAAAGCTGTTACGCAAATTGAACATTCCGTGAGGACACGATTTTCCCCGTGTTGACATTCACCTGGGTTTCATTGCGTTAGCCTGAAGTGCCTATGGTTTCAATTGCTCCTTCAAGTGGAGACTTCTGGGCTCAAGGTGCAGGTATCAGGGGCTTTAAAAGCCTCCCCCGCGCTGCGCAATTTCAAGTAGTTTTGCAGCTATTTTGCGTGTTCGCCTGAGCTCTGTTGGGAAATTTACCACGTGAATTTGGCATTCATTCAGAAACTGTGTAATTAGTCCTTCACAATTAAAACGCACCGGTACATGCACGTCGACTGTGCCTTTCAGCAAGCGTGCATGCGTGCCTGTAAGAATGTTTCCTCCACACACCCCGAACATGCAGCCACAAAGCCCTTTACAGACATTTAAAACGCCCCTACAACACTAAAATCTGGGACATCATGCACATAACTGTGTAATTTTCTTCACTTAAATATTGCTTGCAACGTATTTAAGGCAGAAGAAAATCACAAATTCCTTTTGATACACATGCAGCATTCCAAGCAAAATCAAAGAAGTTTTCATGCAAAAAAGACGTTGTGTACTACTCTCGCTACATTTTAGAAAATACCTGAGGGCCTTCTGAAAACTACAATTCGAGCGATAAATGTGAATTGTTGTCAAAGCAGAGTCAGAACTGCGCTTTCGATCCTTGGATCGACAGGACTCAAGATTAACAACCAGTGAAACTTTACTGTACAAACAGAAGTTAATGGTTAAATCGGGAGTTCGTTTTTCAATCGAAATGCCTTATCAAATGGGTTAAAAGCCAAAAAGAATGTTCGAAGCGCATGCTTTGTTGTTTGGTCATGCTTTGTTTGCCTTGATCTGTCAGAACCGAGCATTGTACAACTGGATCAGTAACGCGAGAAGGTAACTTTGGGACGGTGCCTCGTGTCGGTTCCTTTGGACCGACAACAAGGCAAGAACGATCCCAAAACGACGAGGTTCCACACTCATCCGAATAACATTCAGACTCCCCAAATGGGCGCCGAGTGTCGGCAGCAGACACGAGATACTCACGACGCCCTTGCTCGGGACGGTGGCGCGGTAGACCGGGTTCACGCAGCGCCCCTTGTGGCGGGTGCAGCCCGTGTACGTGAACGTCGGCGGCAGATCGTCACCGTCCGTGATCTGGACGCGCAGCGTCGTGTACGCCGTGCGCTTCGGCTCGTCGATACTGTCGTCCTGCGCGTGGGAAAAAGAGTCAACAGTCAGTCCGTGGTGTGCAAGCACTCCAGGAAGCGGAGTCTTCTGTTGATTAGTTGTGTGTATTAGTGTTTGGGTCAAAATGTAAACGTAACGATCTTCACGTTCTGAGCGTAACTGAAGGAAACTGGCAGAGAAGACGCGCGCACGCAAAACCTGTGTTACGCGGATCTTTTGCACAACGTTCATTGAAATGAACAGGTATGAGCAGCTGGCAACCGAACGCACACACTATGTGTGTGCGCGTGTGTGTGCGTTTGTGTGTGTCCGATTAACACAGGTTTTCTTTTTGCAGCGCAGAGGCAACGGCACAAGTTAGCAAACGAACGTTCACATGCACCTGACTCTCCGTTTGCACACACACCTGTACAATGGTCAGGAAAGTCTGTCTGGAGCACAAACATTTGACGCGGGAAACTCTCTTGCTCTCCAATTTTCAAAAAATACAAGCAATTCTCTCAGAGCCTTTAGATGGACAGTGCAAGGACGCGTTCCGGGAGCCAGTGTACAGCAGGGTTTCGCAACAGTGCTGTCTGGTCGAGGCGTCCAGGGTATTGCAACACACGCGCTCACTTACACACACACACACACACACACACACACACACACACACACACACAAACACACACACACTCACTCACACACAATGTACTCGTAGGTTCCACTCAAGAACACGACTGATCTCACCCATTCAATCGTTCACACTGTTCACACTTGCACGTACAATGCCCTCTCATGATCACACAATCAATATATTCGTCAAATGTACAAATGTTCACTGTGTTCCACACAGGTTCAATCAGGGTATTTTGTACAAGGATTTGCTGCAAAGAGGCAAACACAAAGACACTGCAAAGTAATTGTTTCATGAAATAAACAAAAAATCACTGTTTCTACAAGCAGAGGGGAACTGCCTAAACGTGGGGATCGCAATTTTGATTGGCTAAATCATTTTCTAAGGATATTTTGAGTACCTCTCCTTCTCTCCCAGGTCTGTCCTAAACAAGTGATCAACAGTAACAAGTTAATAAAAGTGCAAATTCGAAAATAAGAAGTGCGACTTATTTTGTTCACTGATTACTCGGTTATTTGCAGGACAGTCGGAGCGTGCTTTCAAAAGTAAATCTGTGTGCGACAAATCCTTTCAAAAGACGCTCCCAAACCAGCTCCACAATCGTTCCCACACCAGTTGGTTAGATCTTTTTGTGAAACGCCAGACTGAAGTTATCTTATTTACACCTTGTTCTGAAGAACGCGGAATCTACATTGTGCTCTCTTGACATGTTGTTTGTTTAACTCAAGAATCACACAAAAAGGGGTCAAATTCTCCTTTTTGTCGAAATTTGAGGGAGTACGACTGAGACCGTAAGCTCCAAATCCTTGCATCAGTGCTTCTGCACAATGCGCCAGCCCAATGGACCTCGCGCCTTCAGTACAAACTGGGGTTAAGTTTCTTTCTGAGGCGAATTCCAATCTTTGAAGAAGTGGCAACCCTTTGCTCATCGAGTCAGGCAGAGCGACTGGTTCAGAGTCCAAATTTTGCCTCGATAAACAAGACGCGAACTGGAGGTGTCACAATTTGGGGGGCGGAACTTTTGAGAAGACTCACATTGGCTGAGATGTTGAGCATGTAGTAAGTTCTGCCGGCAGCTGCAAGAGCCTCATAATCCAGCTGTGAGGCGAGGGTGAGCAAACCCTGGCGAGGCAGTGTGATGTAGAACTTCTGACTCCCGTCAAACTGAAACAAAGAAACGGTTGCTTTGGTTTAAAAAACCGACACATAAATTGTCACACAGAGAAAAATTGGTTCCAATTATCGCTGGAGTAACCCCACAGGTGTGTCACAAAAAGCAATTCATCTTTTTAGCATCTCGTTCAAATTGAAAAGGAAAGAAAGTCTCGTTGAAAATTGTGTGGGCGTCAAGTTATTCCTTCACAATGCGTTTGTGAGGGGTACCACATGGCACTTCGCTACAAGGTTACAAAAATTGTGCTCCTCGCCGAGGCTGGGACCACACCTTTCCAGTGTGTCGGTGTGTGTACACATCGTATGTCTCGCCATGATTGTATCTGGGGGACCCACTATGTCACGGAATCAGACGCTTTTTTCAAACGGTCTAATTACGAATATTATTCTCAACATAAAAGGAAGATATACACTGTTCGAAACATGACAAGGGTGAAAAGTTCTTGGACCGTTGCTGATGCCGCTACTGCGGCGAAACAACGTTTTGGAGACTGGACGGAATGTTTCCTTTCTTCAGCGGAGAGAACAGAACCTGTCAGGAAATGCCAGAGATCCCGTCACTTCACATCAATCACGATCTGGCACCTTATCAAAAACACCGGCAGACCTGCACCGGGTCTTGATCATCAAGTTTCTCCAATCCAAATCGTCAAGACTTTCTGGTGGAGACAAACCCTGTCTGTGGGGACATAAACTCCACAGGGGTGACGCAATCAAACTCCAAGACTGAAAACACTTCACCCTCAAAAAAACTATTGAACAAGCATGAGATCCAAAGCAACAATCATTCCCGTCAATTATGTCGAGTTTATGGCCAGATGGACATTTGCCTTCCAGGTAGGCGGAACCAAATGCACGTCGGGGCTTTTTCTAATGGACCTACATGACAAAACACGAATCTTGAAACTTTTTTGCGTCAAAGTATTGTTGCGCTTCGGGTGAAAAAGGCAAATTTGGCAAACACGCGGTGCGCGGGCACAAGAGAATTTCTGTGTTTGGCTTTCTTATCTGCCAAAACTGTTCCAAACAACAAGTGGACTCCAGCTGACTGCACTCCTGTGACAGAACGCGCCCCGTCCAACTGTCTCGAGACTCCAAACTTGCGCATCCCCGCAAATACTGTTCAGCCAAAAAGTTTCAGCATGTTTGTGTTGCCGAGATTTATGGCTTTTGTTGCTTTTACAAAAATCCCAACACACTTGGGTTGGGGAAGCTAACTTTTGTGCGGCAGAGGCTCACCAAGTTCAGCTTGAGTTGTTTTCGGGTTTGAAACCCACAATACATTATGTCGTTGAAACTCACGCATGCATGATGCTGACCTAAACGACTACTGAAGACAACCTCATTTCACCACAAAGTGTGCATGTAAAATTACCACTGGAGGGAGGTTTATCTGCCATATCGGGTGAGACTCGCTCACGACGGTCGGGTCAGAAAGCATGTGGGCTCATGTGGGTGGGTGTGCGTCCAATGATACTGTTTCGCACTAAGATCACAGACCTCACTCAAGCTGAAGAGAGATCAAAACCCGCAACACCTCAACTCAAACCCGGATGTCATGGTCACACCCCGAAAACCTTCAACAACAGACGCTAAGAACTGGGCTGAAGGGTTTCATCTCATGCGCATACATTCTGACTCATGTGCTCAAGTTCTGACAGTTCTGACACATGACAACGCAATGAACGAAACGTGGAGAAGACTCACCAAGGACCCATCCCCAGGGACGATCGAGAAGTCAATGTCCTTGTTTCTTCCAGCGTCGATATCCGTGGCGGCCAGACCTCGGTACACCGTCGTTCCAATGGGAGTCAACTGCAACAACAGAGAAAACGGTTGAAGAGGAATGTGGACCAGCTTCGCCAACGAAAACAGTCTTGATGCAGAGACCAGGAACAACGTGCTGTCTTCGCAATTCCCGTTATTTGAACAGAAAATGCAGTGGACTTCGTTTGCAAATAAAGAAAACACATGCCCAACAAGCATTGCAGTTTGGAGAACATGTTCCGGTACTTTTTCAGTGCGTGTACACACGCATGCATTCAGCTTTGTTCTTCGCGACATGACCTGCTAGTATCTGTCAAACACGCCAGTGTTTGCAAGACGCCGCGTTGTTTCCAAATCTCCGGCCCAATACCCAGGCACTTGCAAAGCCAACGCACGCAAAAAAGAGCTCAGAAACAAGAAGGCGAGGCCTCGCACCTCTCCGACGGTGGTCTCGTATGGCGTCCCCTCGAACACGGGCGGGTTGTCGTTCCTGTCGTTCACCGTTATCAGCGCCGAGTAAAATTTCTGTAACACAGCAAAACAAGAACGTCAGGTACGAACAAAAACACTTGGAAAGTGACTGCTTCATTGAGAAGGAAAGAGGTCCAGCGATCCCAAGCCTTCCTGATCTGCTGCCCTCAGCACGTAAGGCAGTTATGAGAACGATGCACTTGATCCCAAGTGACCCACTAATGTCCCTTGATCCTCTCAAAAATTTTCGGCATTGTCAAAACTGTTGGATATTGAGCATTTGTGGCCTTCGGGGGGAAACAACAATTCTGGCTGTGTGCTTTCCAGTGGTGATTTGAATACAAAAATGCAAAGTGGTGGCACAAAACGCATTGCTGGCAGAAACAGGGCTTTCCCACCGCCTCAGCACTCGTTGCGGAATTTTAAATGTTTGAAAACACTCAACCACTATCATCCAGACAGAATCTCGCCGTACATATTGGAGATTAAAAACACTCTGTGCAAGACCAACGGGATGGAATAAAACCACAGCAACTTTTCTTCCTCATTGCTTCGCTGGTGGTTCTGAAATCAGCCACGGGGGCGGGGGGTTGTTCCAAGGGGGTCCAAACCCACCTCACCAAGAGAAGAGAGGCGCAGGAGGAGGGGGGACAAAAAGGGAAAATGGTTTTACATGCACACGCAAACACACACACACACACACACACACACACACACACACACACACACACACACACACCGATTCGCAAGTCGAAGTAAAACATCGGGGATTGTGGTGTCCCAAGGGTCAAGACCGCGGAAGCCAATTCCGCTGTGGTTTCTGACAAGAGATGTCAGAACTGGGAGCACAAGCTTGATAAGGAAGTCAGTTCAATGCTGTCGTTGAATTTTATCATTCTTTTTGTGTTCACACGACGCGTCTTGTCGGACAATAAGCGACTGTCGGGCTCTCTGACTCTTTCCAAGGGGTTCAGCCCTTCTGAAGTTGATAATTTTATCATATCTCCTCACACAATGACCATTCATTCTCCCTTCCCAGACTTAGAGACCTTTCCAGAACGGTTCTTTCCCCTTACACAGATTATCTGCAAAACAGGGAATGTGTGTAATTTGAAAGATAAAGCCTTCATTTTCCCAGTTCGTGCTGATTCTTTTAACTGGCTGAAATTTTCATCAGAGTTCACCTTTGAAGGGACACCACCTGAGAATGTATGATTTCGTCAAAATTGAGTATTATCACTTTACATGTGTCACTAATTTCTGCCTGAAGAGGTTTGGTGAAAGTGCGACATAATGGGCAAGAATATGCTGTCAAGAAATGGGACATCTATTCCAAACTTGTGTTCGACATTCTTCCTTCCTCCCATGCGCGTTCCACGGGTTCAACAGAAAAATGGGAAAATGTTCAGCGTTGATTTATGTCCTTCTGAACATTCTCAAACAGGAAAGGCTAAAGTTTCAAATGAATGACTCTGGCATTCTGTTGCTTGGCCAAACAGGGAGTTTACGAAGTGACCATAGGCAAATGTACCCTTTTCGCTCCCTCTTTGACGCCCTTTCTCACGGACGTCAGAACTTCAAGCGGAGGTTCTCACCTTGACTCCTATGCTCCGGCGAACGCACTCGATGGTGAACTCGATCACAGAAATGTCGTCCCGCGTGTCGGGCCAGTCTCCCTGAAACACGACAAAGTCAATAAGCGCAAGGACTTCGAGCGCGATTGTGTGCCTCGTGGTCCGCACTGTCCGGTCCAGGGCTCTCACCTGCGCGGGAGGGCGTCAGGATCTGATGTGATCCATTCGACATGCAAGTGGAGGTATCTGTACAGGTCTGGTCTGGCTACCAAACGGGTGGGTTTTTGTTCACCGGTACGTTTCTTGATGCGATGCATGGACATCTAGTTTGAGACTAAGTTTACGTCATGCGAGACGATGTGGTTCGCTATTTTACAGGTTGAAGACATTGCGGATCTCTTCCCTACGACATTTTTTGTTCAATTCCCAAACTACTCTGTCAATACAAATAAACACACACAAAAGTTGTGGAGAAGAGTTGCACTGATGAAATGAAGGAGACAATGGAGGCAGAAATTGCCAAAGTTGAGAAAAAGAACAAACCAACTGCAACAATTCAAACACAACAACATCGACAAACAAACGTGACGTGCAGACACATCCAACAGGATTCCAATTTTTGGTCCAGGAGCAAGCTTTCTGAAATCTGTGGCGAGCAAATCTCACTCCGTTTTTGATGCAAACGTTACTCAGGCGAAATGGACGGGAAAGTCATTCGACATGTGGGAGACAATCGTTTTGCTCTGGCCAAAAACCTAGGGGCACAGGAACAGCAGTGATTTGCAAAAACACTCAAAAGGTCACTGCAAATCTGAAACGAGAGGGTACCGGAGGAAACAAGTGCGATGTGGTATTCTGAAAAAGTGTGAAACCCATGCGTACAAATTGCAAGAATATTCTTTGAGAAACAAAACTCTTGGTTGCAGTGAAACTCACATATCTCCCAAACAAATTATCATCCTGGTCATCGTTGGAAAGGAAACATTCACAAAGGGTTGGTGAGCATTGTACGAGTATTCAACATGAATCTACTGTTTGCACATTGCTACTTTACTGAAACCCAAAATCAAGTAGATAAGAATTTCAATCTGTTTCAGCATTTCATGATTGAGCGTGGTTTTTGACTCTCCAAACATGCTGCAATCGACCTTTTGGGAAACCAGACATTGGCACATGCCTTGGGTCCAAACCAACCAAAAAACTGCTCAGCCTGAAATTGGTACTGCTATCAACAAGAATACTACGGTTTTGAAGACGCGCGGTCTCAATCAGGATTGGAAGTGTAAATGTCATTACAAGAATGTGATGGAAGGTGCAACATGTCTGACCACACACCAACAAGGGGAAACTGGTATCCTGGTGATATTGCATTCCTCCTCGCACACAGGTGTTTGCACCTGTCCACACTGGATGGCATCTGGTCTGCGCGGCCAAAAGCCACACCTTTGTTTCCAATCTCACATGCTAACCGACCAGATAGTCTCAAGAGAATAATCAAACCGTGAACATTCGATCCTAAAAGGTGCCCTGCACTGGAATGAAAAAGACCTCAACAGGCAGTGACATTGCGTTCGATCGATATCTCAACTCGTAAACACCCGTTATCTTGTCCCCTCCCTGGGTGACACACAACAAAGTTGCAGTCTTCCCGAGACACCGCGTGTGAATAGATCTCTTTTGAGGCTGTCAGATTTCGTGCGTGCGGAGCTAGTTATTGCATTTTCCCCAACTTTTCTGAAGTAGCGCACGAGTTGATATCAAGTTTTCAGCAAAAGGCAGGCCATGCGCGATTTGGCGCACCAACCCAGCGCGCACTCTCCGTTGCGCGCAACCAAACGCCAAACGAGTGAGCTGCACTGCTGCGTCAAATCGAACAGGACCAAAGACCGACGAGAAGCGTTTGCGCACGGTATTTCGTGACGTCACTTACGTCTCTGTCGACGCTGCGGACGAGGCGCAGACGCAGCCCGTTCGGCCCGTCCTCAACGCGAAAAAAGTTGCCGCCGCGCGGCACCATGTTGCGCAGGTTGATGTCGACGGCGTTGTTCTCGTCCTCGGTGTTGACGGCCCCGGCGATGTTGAGGTCGATCACGTAGCGCTCGTTGTTCGGATCCGCCAGCAGTTCTGCAGGGAGACAGAGGAGACTGGTGAGTGGGCTTCGATTTGGAACTGGTTCGTTCGTGTCTCCATTCATCAGTTGACCAACATCGACACAGGCTGATTTCGAATGTGTTGCGCAACGATTACATTTGCACTGTCAGTCTCAAGTTTTCTGTCGTTTTGCTCCTGGATTAGAAAGACGGAAGCCAGACCACGTTCAGCTCAGACGAGAGTGGACAAACTTACCCGAATCTGTCGCTTCCGAGATCATTCCTCGAATCGTGATCGACGATTGACCGCGTTGGGGCTCGCAAGCTGCAAAAGAAACAAATAATCGTGAAACAGGAGGCATTTCCAACCTATTTTCTGGGTCTTCTGCTTACTTTTCAACCAAAGTTGATTTTTTGATCATCTCATTCATTCAGCGCTTGCAATTTTCTGTTGGTGTGCCAGAAATTACAGTGTGCTGGAGCCAACCTAACTGACAAGTGTTCATTTCACGGCAGGTAGATCTCTTTATCACTGCTGCGCGCATACGCACCAAAATACACACGTATTAGCACACTTACAATCAAAAATGCTAAATGGGGCCAAATGAGTGGGAGGCGATGAAAACTTCATCCGAGAAATGGTGACAAGTAAACACTCTTTTATTCTCTGAGTTTCACGGAGCGACGTTAAAGTGCGCCAGGACTTGGACTGTTCACAATATTTTCAAAGTCGTGGGGGGACCTCAGTGAAAGTACTCCGAAATTCCTGTGTCTGACACAAACGTACTTTACAACTGAACATGGACATGGTGCTTTGGACACAAAAAGTGAAAAAGAAAATCGTCACTCTTGCTCAATGTTCCCATACATCACCGAGTCCTTAAAGGCACAACAATGTCTCGTGTAAGAGTTTCAATGGTTGGAAGGTTTTTGAAATTTATACAATTTCTTACTCGCCGGCAGGAGCACAAGTGGTGCGCCATGCAAGTGGTGACACCTCATCCCACATACACGAAGCCATTTCAAACACCACAGATCACTGACTTCTTTTCGGATGAGCATGTTGGTGGAATTCACCGGAGTCAAGTTCCTTTGGAGGACATGGAATGTATCCAGTTGTCTTTCATAGACAGTAATAAGGGCTGAAATGACAGTTTGTGCCCTTTGATACGCGCGCATTTCTATGGACGACGCGCACGCAGCGCTGTACCGAGAAACTCGATCCTCTCTCCCCGCGTTGCCTCATTGGGATAAAACCCTCGTGATAATGCGATTTTGCATAGTTTTCCTGCAAAGATCAAAACCCCATTTTCTGCGCATCAAACGTGGCAAAAGGTTTTAACATTGAGACGCCAACGTAGTAATTTCTCTGACCCCCGGCGCTGACCTTTTCCACAGACCCCACACTTGCAGTCGCAACCCTTTCCGAAAGGAAATGCATCACCCCTCCACTTTCAAGCATAAAACAGCAGAAAATATTTTCTCGGTTCATTTTCTTCTCATATCATGCCACATGTAACGTATTCCAGTGTCGTTATTGGAAGACTAATTGTTGGCTTTTAAATCCAACTCAGTGCGGCCTGCGGGCACATTCAGAAATCTTCTCCCACCTCCCCTGAGGCAGAGCAATATGGAATTTCAATGAAAGTCCGAAACTTGAAACGGTTATCATAACAAAATGAAATTTGTGACAACAATGGCCGATGTCTTCCCTCTGGAAATCACGCAAATTCCAGCAGTTCAACCCTCGGTGTTTTCCTTGTCATGGGCAAACATGGCTGGAACTGTGCAACCCCTGTCAAGAAAAGCACCACGCTGCAGTTTATGGTGTCATGTTGACGGCTACACAACTGTTGTGCTCTGCTGCAACCCTGTGTCAGTTGCAAAACACTCAAACCAAAAACAAGCCTTTCCAAGGAATTGTTGTGCATGTGGTTTCGTGGTCGGCTCAAGCCCAAGCTGGACACCGCCCAAGGCTCCCAGACATCACGTGCTTCAGTCATGCACACACTCATCTGCCCAAAATGAAAGCTTGAAAACTTGAAGTTCAGCACAACAGCATAATACTGGCTTATTATACATCCCTCATAGGAGTAACTTATCTGGGTGTACAGGCAGCGTTTTTGTCCATCGGAGTCTTTAATTTCATTTTCGAGCTGTTCTTGGCGCCAAGCAATGAAAAGGGACTCAACAACCGACCTGCGAGTGATTTCACGGGGAAACGAATCCAATTGTGGCCTCCAAATGTGGAAGGGCTGAAATTCGGGGATATCATGACGACTTGCAACCATCGTTCGCTGCAAAGGTCACAGGGCTCGACACAAAACATTGACGAGGCTGGTGACGACCCACAGACCGGAAGTACCGAAAGCAAAGACACGGCGATGCAGACGTTTGGAGTTGTTTGAAGACTGATGCCAAACACATGTAGCTTTTGGCCCATTAATGAAAGTTCCCGCTCCACATGTGTGTACTCCCAGCATCTCTCCCCTTGTTTACAGGCAGTACATATTTGTACATTCATCCCTGACACTGTTTGTCCCACTGTCACTGTGTTCTTTCAATTGTACGTCGTCACTTGGATTAATTTGACATGTCTCTTGGAACACAACAGTGGTGTGCAAGGCTTGGCATTACTCGTATACTTCTGGGCACAAAGACAGTACTCATAAAGGTGCTGACACGTGTTAATGTGATCATCAGAGCTCACGTGTGTTTTACTCACTGCACGAATCCAGAGTTCAGCACACCACGAATGTCTTTCCCTTTTTCTCGCAACTCAAAGAAAATCTGAAGAATCTCTTGCGAAAGCTATAATTTCCCGCACACCTCAATTCACTGCCCTGATTCTTTGGCGTAATGTGCCATTTGCATTCTTTTCCAGACAATCGTCACTGTTGCAGCGTGACTTTTGCTCAACAGTCTGGTATCCAGCAAAGCTTGACGTCTCATTGAACACTGTGAGGTGCTTCTCTGTGCAACAGTGTCGAACAGAAAATGGGACTCAAGCAACGAGGGAAAGCAGAGTTGCCTTGGATAGTTTCTGTGTTGGCATCCTGTGTGCCCAGAACAGCAGATTCAACTGCGCTCGGTGCAGGATTTATGCAGGAGCTCGGTTCTCAACAGCCCTGAGTGAATCGCCAGCGTAGTTCCTCAGTTGTCAAAACAACCTACCAACCAACCAACCAACCAACCATCCAACCAACCAACCACACACACACACACACACACGCACAATCTAGATTCTAAATGGTTTCCACCGCTGACCCGTCATACCAATATCTTCACAAGAACACCTCCAGTACAGAAACACACCAACTCCTTAGCCAAGCTCGAACCTTGGTTCCAAGCTACTTTTAACAGTGTACGTGCAGTCAGGTTCTGGACCTGTTCTTTCTTTTTTGCAGGGGCCGCGACTTCTACCCAGAGTAGTTAGGCGCAGGATGGTCGGGGGTCTATTCTGCAGAATCTGGAAAAGCGTGGCAATTCGGCGTAGGTAAAAGTGACAAGAAGCGAGGAACTCACGGTTCTGCGCTGCGGTGAGAGTGAGTAGCAGGGCCATCAGCGCCAGCAGCCGGACGACGACGCCCGGGCCGGAGCTGAACGCTCCCTTCATCCGCTCCCTCTCCATCCTCCTCCTCCTACTCCTACTGCTGGTGTTGCTGCACTGTCGTCGTCCTTACTTCTCTTGCTGGAGTCTCGTGTGCACCCTCAACATCTCCACTACAAACCTGCAAAACAGAAGAGGAAATACTTTTCAATCACGACTGAGCATGACATACAGAAACGCAGCAAGGACAAACTGGCATTCTGCACACGTCGAGGAGAAATCGAATTCAACGCAGTGATCATGCTCCTTCAATTTCAACTGTTGCAACCCGACATCCCGGAACGTGCGCAAATTTGACCTCCGATGTGATACAACGCCAATTTTCTTTCATTCACAAGACGAGTTTGGCAAACGAGTGTGCTCGTACGAGCGTACGTAGACTGTCTCAAAATAAACCGATTGGAGGACCGTACATCTTTGTGTTTAGTCAAAAATGAAAACTTCCTGTGCTACATAAATGTGTTTGGTGCAGCTCATCAACC
>JAAUXT010106904.1_pt1 | contig 55089 bp, 55 predicted proteins | sample 7278171 | NCBI WGS metagenome assembly JAAUXT01 (sample SAMN14350112, study PRJNA611818) | marine sediment metagenome | isolation source: surface marine sediment (1.8m) | place: French Polynesia: Moorea | collected 2018-08
GAGAGCCCTTCTCTCGGTTGTACGGCCCGCACTGTACTGTGCATGGCTATTAGGTACCCGTCCAAGGTAGAGGATTCGTCCCGTCGAGGCAGATGCTCCTGCAGCATTCATAGGCTGGGCCGTTCTGCTCCTTTAGGAAAGGAATGACCCAGTGTTGATGTGCATTTCCCACCATTGCCCCCTTTTGCAATTCGTGATGCTTTGATGCTCAGCATCAGAACTTGGACAGAAGTACGCCACTCAAAATTATCCTAGTCAAGGCACCCCAATTTGCAGGTTATACACGGCCCTAGCAGAAAACCTTCGCATGGCCATCATTCTGTTTGGTAACATGGATATGACATGCTTGTCAAGTTAATTAAGAATTGCTAAATGAGTCTTGTGTGAAATTTCATCGGAGCACTCCATCCCTCATCCACATGACCACATTTGGTGGTTTGATCGTGCGAGACAGTTAATCTTGATGTCGTTTCGTGTCCTGAACAACATTTTTTCGTCGTGACCGTGAAACAGAACAAACCTCATTCTTCAGGCAAAAGCGGCCGGTTTTGTTTGCCAAGTTGCTAAAATGGCAACAAACTCCTCGTTTCCAGCTTTGTGGCCGCCGGATCTTCGAAACAACACGTTTCGTCAAGCCCACAAATCTCATTTCTTGATTTGAGAATTTCCACTTCGCCTCACACACCAACTAAATCAAGGATCCACCCGGCCATTTTAAACGGCAGGAACTATTCAAACTGGTTTCCGGGTTGACGAAAAACCATGTCGAAGTGTGTGTGTCCTTTTGGTCAATGCGGTGACTTGCTTTCTGACAAAAATCGTGCACTGGCAGAGCAAAAGAAGCTGAATTTCTCTGTGTTGCTTGTTCCACGAAGGGTTGGCTGAGAAAGTAATGAAGACACTTTCATGAATTTCATGTCCAACCAATGATCATTCAATTATGTGATGTTTCACGGAGAGAAGATGGAGATATAAAACAAATTGTGTGAAATTCAGCACCTCAAATAATGGTCGCCTTCAAGAGAGTTGTCACTTCGAATGATCGATGTTTCCGAGAAGATCCATCGGAGAGATGCTGTGCAACGCGAAAATCTGATTTCCTCAAACCCCAATGCACAGTTTTAATTACTTGAATAAAACATTGAGATTGACCTCATGGGTCAAAGTCATTTCAAATTAGGGTCGACATTTCATCTTGCCATGAAATTGCACAGAAAGTGGTGAACTGGTTCAGGGAAAAGATGTGTTTGCTTTTGGAGCGAAAAGAACTTGAAACTCAAAAAGTTCTTTTCGTTTTTGCTTGCCACTGAGTCGCAGCGTCAACTTTTCAGAAATTGCTGAAACAAAGCACTCACAAACAACGAACGTTGCGACAAATCAGGCAGAACTTTCAAAGCGTTACGATGTTCATGCAGCAAATGAGAACGATATTTCCTTTGACGAAAAGGTCTTTCCCGACGCGGACAAAATTTGGTGAACGTCTCTCCAATGTTGTTGGTCAGAAATCGATGCCATTGGGGCGGATTTTCTTTCTGAACAAGAAAAAGTTGTTCCATTGGATCAATGTCGCTCAACATTGAAAAACTCTCCTCGTGAAAGTTCAAGTGTGCACGTAACCCTCCCCCCCCCCCCCCCGTTCTTGGTCGCACAAACAGCAGATGCACTTTGTGAAAGTTACGCTTCAAATTACTCTGCAAACCAGAATCACTTGAAGTGTTGGTTTCCCAAAACAGCTTTTTCAAAAGGCAATCATGACTGCATATACGAACTAAATTCAAGATTTCAGGATCAAATTTTTCGATTTAAATTGAATTCAAATCGAATTATTTGGAAAAGCTTGAAACAATCGCGATGCTCAAAATCCTATCCCTCATATCTGAGCGGAACCCATGCACTCCTCCTTGTGGCTAGAAACGTTTCGAACAAGCTGTTGTTCAAGGAGATTCACCTTGCACTCGAGTGTTGCGATGATGCGGAAAGAAGAAAAGTCTCTTTGATCTCCGCAAGTTGAGGACTGCACTCTTCGTCAATGAAGACGAGTTGGCCAAGCGTGCCCAAGTTCTCCTTGATTTTTGTAAATTCTGTCTTTGTCAAATTAACAGAAAACTGCGCAAGTCTGTGGAAGTTTCTCTTTCTGTCTTCATTCTCAGAATAAAATGCACAATAAATTTCTATTTTTGTCGTGGAGTTTACCTCAGCGGGGAGTATTCCCTCCGGTATTGGGTGCGCAGATGGTCTGGAAGCAGAGATTGGAATTTAAGCACTCTAACACTTTGCAAGGGGCTGGGTAATGATGATCCATCAGTGCGAGCCCAGCCCTTCTCAAGTGGTACCGGGGGATTCGGCTTAACACACATCAAAAAGCGTCTCTAAACAATGCGCAACGCGGACCTATCATTGTGGATACTGTGGTCAACGACTGGTCAAGAGATCTCTGGCAACACCGGGAAATCGCAAGAATCGATCTCAAAGTCGAGATTTTGCGCCTTGCCATATTTAGTAAAAGTCTCAATTCATGTTTTGTTATTTGTTTTCTGAATGGATCAGTACTTTCGAGGTCACTCACCAACGTCTTCCTGACTTGTTTCAACACTCGTTCTTGTTTCGTTTCAGAACTTTTCAGCCAAAAGGGAGCGAATAGCTTTTTGCAGCTTCTGGCAGTCAGAAGTTTGTGCCGTCCCTGCCCTCAAACAATGACTCCATCCCACGATCTCTACGGTGTGTCTTTAAATAATACTTTAATGTCTCTGCACTGTCCCTAAGTTCTACTATCAGTCATGTCGGTGTGCCCGTGCATTATTTATGGAACCACTTAATGGGGGCTGTATTGTTATTATATCTCTGACGGACCAATTTGGTGCAAGTTAGACAGACCATTAGAGCTGGCTTTAAGGTCCCCGGTGTCTCATCAAGATTTTCTCTCACTCATCGTCGTACATGTTGAGTAAGATTGAGATGCACGTGTACCACATATTTCACGCTCGAAATGAGAAAAGGCGAGAAAATCGCAGCTTTGCTGACCAACACTCACTGAAGAATTCAAAGAACAGTTTCCCGATTTTTTTTTTTTTTTTTTTGAAAATAGAGACGAGATCAAACCAAAAATTTCCAGTGGCAGAGTGTGAATGAAATCGAATACGAGAAACAGCAAACAAAACATGTTGTTCAAAATGTGCTGCGAATTGAGCATACGCGCAAACCCTGGCGCGCCCCCCTGAATTTTACTCCAACAGCAGAAAACAACAAGGCTTGGAAAAACAAAGCAATGCAGGGGGAATAGGGGAATAGACACAACAATTTGCTTTTGTTCGGAAAACGAAAGCAGCACACCCGTTCTACAAACTACATATTTCTGCGAGCATGACCCTGTGGAACCGATGATGATATTGTCCTGTCATATACCGGCTAATCTCGATTTTCTGTCACCGTTTTCTATGCTTTATTTATTGAAGTCATTACAGTGAGCAGTCAGATGGAAAACCTGGTGAGATTGGAGAGCTGGGAGAAGCGCGGTAAGGACGCCGGGGATTGACAGCGGCCGTGGATAGGAGCGCGTCGGCGGCTGCGGCTCCGCTCTGCGCGGCCCGAGGCTGCGCCGTCTGCGCGCTCGCCCCGGCCTCCCGCCCGCCCGCCCGCCCGGCTTTAGATAACTCGCCTCGGCGGAATGGTCAGGGATCACGGGGGAGATCAGCCAGGTTGGCATCGAGGTTGCGCAGGACGCTGGGGCTCCAAGGGATAAAGTGGGATCATAATTCAAACATACATCATATTTGTTGAAACGGGTGTCACATACGTTTTGCGCTTTTGCCCACATCACATCCCAATCTCAACAATATGCCAGAAAGTTGTTGCATGGCAGTGGTCGAAAATGCAGACCGACAACAACACTGATATGCAAAACCCTTGGAGCTCTAAAGTTTCGGTCGACATTGACAGAAACGACCTGAATCAGAAGACTTTTCCGCGAAGGAAGAAAAACAGAAAATCAAGGTTATTTCATTGAGAAGCAAAAGTTGTGTGCAGCATCATTTAATTACAGACGCAATAGACACCCCAATTTCAGTCACACAAAATGTTCGCAGTCTTCCATGCAGAGAGGCAATTTCATCCAAAGCGCTCATTCAACACCAGTTTGATTGGCTTCCCAAAATACTTGAGTCAGACATTGATAGATGTTTTCATGAAGTAAATACTACTGCCAATGAAGCAAGCATTTTGAATGACCAAAAAGAGGCTTGTTTTGCAATTCAGTGGTGAATAAATATTTGATATAACCATTTTCCTCTGTGCACTTGAAATTACAAATGGGACTACTGAAGATCTTGAAGGGACGGGGAGAATAATAGACTTATTGTAGTGGCCAGGCCTGGCTGTTTAAGTTTATCGAGGAAGTCTCATTGATCATTTGATCAGGAAAAACAATTCGATTGCCTGGGATGCCCTGACTATTTTCAGTGCAAAATCTTCCCGGCGGTCAGTCTTGCCTGCCGCACACAATGTGTGGTGAGTAACGCTCGGACCATTGCAATGGGAAAGCTTTCGACAAAGATGGAACTTGCTGCATGACAACGTTCTCTCTTTCACTCAGATCCAGCACTTCTTGGAATATCAATCAAATGGGTTTTTCTTCACTTGTCAAAAAGTATCGAACACGCCAACCCCCAAAGAGCCATCAGTGATATTGTTCTGTCATATAGTGGATGATCTGGATTTGATTCAGCTGAATTTTCTGCTTTATTTATTGAACTCATTATTGGGTGCAGTCACGTGGAAAACCTGCAGAGACTGGGGAGCAGGGAGGTCTGCCGGGAAAGGACGGACAGGTTCAGTGCCTCGGGAGGAAGGTGACTCTTCTGCGGCCACGAGATTACCTCGGAGGGCTGCGAGGGGATGACAGAAAGTCCAAACTCGGCTGCAACGGTCTCTAAGCAGGGAATTGATGCCATCGATAGGGATCATTCAGGAGCCAAGGGCCGGGCCCATCAGATCATCCAGGGGTTGGGATTAGGGTTCCTGCCCGGGATGGTCCGTATCAAAGTGGATGAAATTGGGTTTATAATGCAATCATAATTCATAGCGGGTTAACTCGATGTCACAAACCACATATCTGGTCATTGCAGTGTGCAAAGTCGTAAGCTCAGCAGAAATGAAGGAGGAAGGGGTGAAAAAAAGCATCCCTGTTTGCATGAAACTCAACACACACACACACACACACACACACACACACACACACACACACACACACAACACAAAATTTTCATCCAGGAAAATCTGACGTGCCGGTCTGTCCGACATCACTTCGCGGGAACACACACTTCTCACCACAGCTAGATCTACTGTGCATGATGAACATCTTTCCCGAGTTCAGTTGCACAGTCCATCCTTTCCTGATGTGCATGAATTACAAGAGTCTGCTCGATGGTCAAACACTTAATGTATGGTCAGACTGACCCTTCTTTCATTTATTGTCCAATAAAGTGCAGTGACTAACTGACCAGTTCGTGTCGAGGTTTCGCGGGGTCATACCCCTGGATTGCGCCCTGGCATGCCCAGCAGCCTAATGCTGGTCACCCTTGACCCTGAAAGTGAAATGTATGCATTCAGCAATTGTATGGGCTGGAAACACTGACCAAAACTGGGGAAATACACGCAAATTTTGCAATTGGTGTCGATGGACACGCGGCAGTTTTGTACAGTAATTGTTGCCACTGGACACATGGAAGAAGTGTGATGGGTGGACAAATAAGCGAGCTCAGGGTGCTGAACAACAACCAACACAGACATTGATGGCGAAACTCCACGAAGTTGTCCGGCCATCAGCCTGAGATCAGACATCTGTCAGAACATTGCCGTGGACACATTTCCAACGCGAGTGCGCAAGGAACTGGCTCCATCGTGAAACCTGTGTTCGTTGCCTATGGACAAGTTCAATGCAATCGTAACGTCCGAGAAACAGGCAAGCGGCCTTTCAACAAGAGAACAGCAGCTCACAAGGAGGCCTGGTGCTGTTTCAAGAAACAAACAAAAAAGACACGTCAACACAACACCTTTTACTCTCGTTGACAATAAATTAACCAATTATGGCCTTCGTTCATTTCCAAAGAAGTCCATTAAATGTAATTCAAGTCGCGCTTTTGGCACGCGGTTCTCGTCTGGGCGGCTGCAGCTGTCGGGGCGGGGGCGCGCGCCGCGATGGTCCGGGGGTGACTGGATCCCATTCCCGGGAGCAAGGGTCAAGATGGGCGGGCCGACCTCCAGATCCGGAGGTGAATCTCTATTGCTAATCTATCCCAACTTCATGACACCTACTGCAGATGGCTAAAATTGGTCACAGTGAAATACACCACCAAGAACAGTTTGCTTGGTTGTGTTGTGCAAAAAGAGCAAACAGTGTGTCAGCAAGATCTCGTTCTTCTGTGTTCGGGCCAGACATCAACTTTGCAAGTTTCTTGCTGTCAAAGACTAACCTCTCAAAAGCAATGGGGGAAGTTCATGACAACAACAAAGAATTCTGTTCTCGACACCTTTTTTGAAGATCAAAGAAACAATTCAGTCAGCTCATACGGGCAGGTTGGTCATTATTTGACTCATCGACACAATTTTACACGCGTAACTCTGGCGCTTTGACCCAACCTACCTATCTTGGAACGGAAAAGCAATTTAGATAGTACCAGGCTGGTGGTGGCAGGCAAACAGTACCTCGGTTCGACTCACTTCCCAAGCGTTCTTACGTTTCACACACAACAGAAAAATATTCAACGCAGGTTCATTTCTTGCTTTGCTTGTTTGCAGACGCGTAGATTTGCAACAACGAATGGGTTTTTTTCCTTCGAAATTGTGGGGACAGGGATTTGGTGTCAACACACAGGAGGGTTGAACACAAAAAAGGAAGTCCAGCTGGACTTCTTTGTCCCAGTGGTGTAGCATGCAGGGAAAGTCAGTTCCATGCTAATCAGGAAGATGGAAGGCAGAATCATGGCATGTAGCACTTGGTGTAAGCTGATGTGATAATAGAGTTGTTTGCATCCAAATTTGGAATTGGTGCTTTTAGCTGACATCTGATCCAGGGTCTGACACTTTCGGCAAATGGTTTGAAACATCGGCGGAACGTCTCGGTGACACGTGGTAACAAGAAGGACATGCTCCTGCTTCGGAGTTGAGTGACCCGCTGAGCAGATGTTTCAAGATATTCATTTCAGTTGTTGGCATTTGCTTTGCATGCATTCACTGCGGTCCGCTCTTGTCCTTCGTCTTGTCGCGCGTGAGGTGTAATGGATGTTGTGAATGAAACTCACCTCTCACACTTGACACTGAATTTGAGAAATTTTCATTCAAACCGTTAAGGCCGTTGTCACTCCACATTGCAACCCATACAGTTACTTCGAGACTTCTTGCATTTTCTTTTCAACACTCCCCGAGTGCGCGATCCCTGTCATGCGTGCCACGAAGCAGAATTTCCAAATCGGTTCGGAAACTCGTCGGCAAAATATATGCTTGCAAATGGAAAAAGATATTTCTTTTTTGCAAGAAAGCAACGTCTGGATTGAAATGCTGAGAGGCTCGATCGCCACTGCCATTTGCACACACTTCATCCCACAAAAGATTTCAATTTTGTCGTGTTGGGCTTCAGACGTCCATTTTGAGAAGGTCGCACGTGCGTTACGTGCCACGACATGCAGCACACGCGAGGATGACCACTCGCGAGCATGACAGACGACAAATGGTCAACACATCCAGGTTAGGGGTGACGTCCCTTGAGCCGCGAGGCACGACTGTGTGCAATACATGGGTTTGACCCTCTGACCTTGACTTGTGCCGGTCACTTAGTCACTGGACATTAGTGGACAACAAACGCCCCCTGAGGTTGTGGTGACCAGAGTGAAAAGACGCGCTTCTTCCTGATCTTCAGCTGCGCCGACACCGGAATGTCTTCTTCATCACGGAGCGAGAACGCCGCACAGCTTGGTTAATTGTCTCGGGTTCTGCGGGGTCAGCGTCGTCACCCGTCCCGTCTGATCAACCATCCGCTCCTTTAGGCTTTGTATTTGAGGGGATCTGCAATGCAGGAGGACTTGAAAACAAAACCGCTGAACAAAAGCTACACTGCTGCCCGTGATGGAACCCCGCATCCGCGTTTGGTGTGACGAGCGAGATTTCACAGAAAATTGAGCTGCAAAACTGATCAACATCAGTTTGACAATGACAAACCAGAGAAAGATATTTTGTACAAAATGCAAGTCGAGTAACTTCCCGTGAAGCTGTGTGTTTGTTTGAGCACGAACGTAAAGCAAACAGAGAATGCCTTTCTAATTTGCTCCTGCGTGTACAGCAATGCGTGGAAAATGAATGACAAAGGTTAACGAAAAGGTGTTGCTTTCAGATATTGCTAAAATAACAAATATGAGCTCCACCACCAAGGAACTGGTACAATTATTACTTCAGCACGAGGAAGGCAATCAGTCTGGGTCAAAGACTGTGCCTGAGCATCGGTAAACGTTGTTACATATTTGCCTATTTATCATTCGATGATTGAACCACCCAGAACTCAAAGCTTCCTCGATCTCCTCGGCTTCACTCCGTTTCGCAGAGTTCTTCACAAAAAGAAGCACAACGCGCATCTTCCACGATATCCCTGGCAAATGAGAATTTCAAATGAGAATTTCAAATTCTCCCGTCAAGGCCTTCGCTTCAATGCAAACTTGGACTGGAAGATATGCAGTTCGGTTCACTTTCACGTTTGATTCCGATTTTTTTTTTTAGGATTTTGTCTTGTGTTGGTGACCAAACCAATGCGCTGCCGAATCAAACACGAAGACAAAATCTGACTCTCTCATTGACAGAAGACTCGCTCAGAATGTGAACTCTTTCGAACCAGATGTCCAACCCAGAGGCGCGTGGACATCTGTGATCTCTCTGCGCCGCGCAGTCAGAAAGTCTGCAGCGCTCCTATCAGCGGGAGCGCAGAAGCTGGATTCTCAGCGCAGATAGACTCCCAATCTAAACCCATTGTTGCAGCCGAAGTCTTTGACCGAACCTAAAATGGGGAAAATTGTTGGGCAGAGCATTGGGGCAACTCCGCAATCATGTAGAAAACAACTGTTCTTGCAAGTTTCAGGTTTATCCTCTTCTCCCACTTATTTTATGACAGGCAAGCACTGAACGATCTCGCATGAACATGAACGTTACACACACCACACACACACACACACACACACACACACACAAACACACACACACATACATACACACGTTCATTTCCATGCGGACGAACCCTTTGCTTGTTGGATTCCTCTGTCTCGCTGCCTACTGAGACGTTTGAACCTGTTATACAGTCCAAAAAGTGAATTGTATGTTGATCTTTCAGGGTGCAGGAAACTTGCAACCGATGCTTTGGAAAAGGCAGAAACAACACAAATCTGACTTGGAAGCGAAAAGAAAAAACATCCCGTGCAGTAGCACAATGCGGCTTCGATGAGTAACTTCCGACTGCAGGCTTGCAAGAAATAGGCGATTGCTGAGCGAGATAAGAACGCTTCCAAACGCCTTTGTGGCAGTTTCTTGTGGCTCTGTGTCTGCAGCAACCCTTATCAACACTGACACAGGTTGTGCCCTTACTGCCGAGATACCCTTATCCACTGTATCCTTTCTCAGACGAGATTCCTTTGACCTGCGGTAAAATAAAAAGTTATCGGAACAATAAAAGGCGAAGGAATTGACTACAGGGATGTCACATTTAACCTTTTTCTCTGCAGCGGTGCGCGGAATAGCTCCATGATGTCTGCGGAGAATTGATCAGCAGCCGCGACAGTTGAAAAACGTCAAGCCCGAACCGTTGTCTCCTTCTCTTTCGTTGCGGTTGCTAGAAGTTGTTGTTCAGTGAAGTAAATCATTGACGCTGGAAAAATGAGTCTTGGAGAAAGTTGTTGCGAGTATTTTGCGGTGTTTCTTCTCTGCTTTACATCCATCAATGTGCCTGCGGTGTTCGCGTTGATCACAAGATTGTCAACCTGTTTCTGGAAAGACAGGATCATCACTACATGAGTGAGAGTAAAGAGCAACTTTTTTCGCCTGCAGGCCCAAACAGGAGCGAAATTCTATTGAATACTGAATAATGACATTTCTGAAAGCAGCAACGCGCGCAGGAAATCAACATTCAGTGATTGATCCAATTGCTGTTTCCTCTGGAAAATAGAATGGAACGTTCTGCAGTCGCCACGTAATTGAGCTATTTCCCTTCTGCAGTTTAGCACCATTAGTGGTGACTTGCAGGCATCAAGAAGGCTGTTTCCTTGCAATTTGTACCTGCGATCAAACACATTTAGGTGCAAATCTAATCTCTAGGGGTTGATAATTATGTGATTTGCTGTGATTGACATGGCATGATGTGATTTTTAACTGGATTGATCGCAGTTTGCCAACATTGCCAGTCATCGTACCATGATTTGCAGAACATTTCACCCAACGCCAAGCCAAATCATTTCTGACACAATTTTCTCTTTCCTTCCAGATTTCTTTTCAAAACACCTGTCCAAATTTCCCTTGCGAACAGGAAAACTTCGCACTCGCTACACAAAGAAAGGTGTTCCAAAAATTCGGAAAATCTGTCGATCTGCCTCCGATTCAGATGAAGCTCTGTTGGTCAGTGTGAAGATTAAGCAACGACAGTTGTTATGGCCTAAAGCGAGGGGTTTATCAAAGAGAAATAGCTGTCAGTCAAAGTCAACAGAGGGTAAAGAGTTACTTGCAGGGATGACCATTGCCCCAGGAAAGATGCACCTAACTACCATCTTGGACTGATTGATGCTTCTTTCAAACATTTCGAATTTAAACGTTCGTAAAATCTCCGTGCCTTGCACTCATTTGCTCTTTTCCTGTCACTCACACACATTTTACTCGTCTACGAAATATCTGCTTTTCCAAGTTTCCATCTCCTTTTTCATCCTGTATCGATTCGTTAGTGTTTCTGAAGGGAAACTGCTCAGTGCAACAGCGTTGAACTTTGTTGCACTGTGCGTGTGTCACATTCTGAGTGCAGACAAGATCGTAAATTTTATGTGTTCTCTGAACACAATTGACACGACAAAAAGCAACAACAAATGTGTTGAGTCAAAACATTCTCTTGACCAAAGCCAGGGAAATTCAAATAAAAGCATTAAAAACCCATAAATGAAGGCAAACAAAAACTGGAGAATGAGAAGCAAATTGCAGGGTAGATTTTGCCACCCTTCGTGTTTATTGGGTGAAGATGGTACCCTTATGCTACCCCTATCTACCTAATGTGCTCGTTTTGATATCATAAGGCCATGCAAATCACGGGTGTAAAGCTCGCCACATCTGTTATTTGTCTGTCTGCCTCAGGTAAAAAGAGAGTAAAAAGGCGACTGTGTTTCTATCATTCGGAGTCCACACACTGATTTCTGGATTTTTCCACCATAAATTTGTCGTTTGAACAAAGAAAAAAGTTGACTCAACTTGATGTCGGCAGTTGTGACCACCGCAAGCTCGCACGCACTCTTTGAAATCGTGGAAGCGTCGGTGGGCGATGCCGTCCAAAACAAATTTTTCACTTCGTGCTTTCCACTTTGTTCAAGAAGTTGGACCGGGAAAATGCGAACAAGATCTTGTTTCAAAGGATCAAAAAGACCAAACGATGTTATCTCGTGTCTTTATTGCTAAATTGAGTGTTTATAAGATGCTGAGGAATCTGCAGCCTCACACGCGAAGAAAATGTCGCCACAATAGGGCGGCTCCACACAAGTTCTTTGAACTGAGCTTTATTATTCAGCGATTACTGCGAAATACCAAAAGTGACCATTCAAGAATGTCCGCTGAACAAACACCCAAAAGTGGGCGAAATCTTGTGGCGCGTTTCATCTGAAGCTCCATTGAGCGATGCAGGTGCTACCTCTGACAGGGTGTATGTTTCACTGACACCAAATGCGGTAGTATTTCAAATGGATGACAGTAAAAAAACAAAGTGATGCTCATCTTTGGTGCCACCCCCTGCATACCTTAACCTTTCACCACCCCAGGCCATGCTATCATGGACATCCCCCTTTGAACACAAATGACTTGACAATGATTTACATCGGTCCTCGTGTAGAATATTAAAACCCAATAAAAGCTTGCTATACCCTATGGCAGTGGCATATATTTGTCCTCTTTTGGAAACTGTAGCCGCATTAGGAGTAACACACTCTTGGGCATCAAACTGAATTCCAGCAATTAATCATAATGATTTAGACAGGAGCGCACCAGGTGTCCTGTAGCCACAAGGGACATAACAGTCAGATCCACAGTCACCCTGCCCGTCTTGCTGGAGGTCTCTTTGTGCGTTTCTAACCCCTGCGCCCGCGCATCAATGCCCCGTGTACTTCTGCACACCGATCACACACTGTCCCGTCCTTCGCGAAAGGGCCCACCCACCCCTTGCACCTGACTTGGTGAATTGATAACCCGTAATAATTGTCCATTATCCCTCCTCCACCACAGGCCGCAGACACCGTGCACATATGTGAGTGTCAAACCCAACTGATACAGCTCATGTTTCACGCAAAAGTCCACGAAACCAACCAAGTGCAGTTTGATAATCATACCTCTGCGAACAAATTAATATATCTGAAAGATACGAGGCTCAGTCATTTAATACGTAGAACAACATGATCGGCACGGGACTTGGCTGCACCGAGGCCGCTCTTGCGACTCTTTTGGTAGACTACTGGTGCCGAGGACATGCAGGGCAAACTCGGCAAATCTTCGTCCTCCTTTGCAGACTTGTGAACACTTATTTCTGTCTGCAAAAAAAAAAAGACATGGAGCCAAAGACAGCAAAGATGAGTATGCTGATACCGCGCCGCCTGGTCCAGCATGTGTGCGTGTGGTTTTGCCTCGGTCTTGGGAAGAATGCAAAGGATACTGTGGCTGCCATGCAACATGTGTTTGGTGCAAGATCCTACAAGAAGAGTACTGTTTACAAATGGCACACCTCTTTCCGCACAGGGAGAACCAAATTGGGAGACTTGCTCAGACCAGGAGCACCATAATGTGCCCGGACTCGCAGAAGGATAAGGCAGTGCAAGGTGTTGGTGGAGGGAAATTGCCAGATCTGTGTGGACCAACTGTCCACTTCCCTTGGAATCTCGCATGGTTCCATCTTCAGGCTCCTTCACAAGGACCTAAACATGCAAAAAAGAGCTGCAAAACTGGTACCACACCGCCTGACAGCAGAGCACAAAAGGAAAAGACGGGAATTTTGTCAGGATTTTCTCAGAAGAGTGCGCTGGCAATCCAGATTTTTGAACATAGTGACAACAACAGATGAAGCCTGGTTCTACCTGATCGAGACAAGGAACAAACAAGAGAACAAACAGTGGCTTACTGCAGAGGACAACAGACCACAGGAGCCAAGAAGACCAAGAGGATGCAAGAAGTTACTCGTCATCCCATTCTTTGACCGGTGGGGAATCATCAACCTTGAATGTCTCCAGAATCAAACTGTCAAAGCCCGCAACTTTTTGCCTCTTCTGCAGAATGCACAACAATCTCTTTTCATGAGGAGAGTACTCATGCGCAGGCAAGCCCACAGAGCCTTACTACACATGGATAATGCTCTGGCGCATCGAGCCAAACCAACCCAAGACTGGCTGCAACAGGTGGAGTGGAGGCAGTTACCCCACCCCCCCTATTCACCGGACCTTTCTCCCTGTGATTTTTTTTTGTTTCCCCTTTTGAAAAGGAAGCTGCGCGGTCATGAATATGGTGACCTGGTCAGACTGGATGCTGCGGTCAAAAGGGAAATCAGTCAAGTCACTGCAGATCAGTGGAGAAGGTGTTTTCTGGATTGGATTTGCCGTTGTCGCAAGTGCTTACAGTTCAGGGGAGAGTACTTCGAAGGGATGCGGCACCCCCCCCCCCTCGCCCACCTGTTGCAGGGGGCAGTGACTCAGGACAAGTTCTTGCATGGAATTGGCATCATTTTTGGACTTTGGCTGTCTTCAATTTGTTGACAGTGTCGTCAAGAATGTTGTTGACATTCCATTGTGTTTGATTGTTTTCATTGTTGCGCAACAACTAAGTTAAATGCCTCCAAAACAAAGAGTTCACCGAGGTTGGTGCCGATCATGTTGTTCTACGTATTAAATGACTGAGCCTCGTAAGTATTCCCATGGCTTTGTGTTGTTAAATGTTCAATCAGCAAAATGAATTTGAGACCATATGGGCAGCTGTGTCCACAACTCAGCAGCAGCTCTCTCTGTTCACAAGGTCCATGTGATAAAATCAAGGAAAAACCTGTTTGAGTAATCTAAATTAGATCCATTGTCAAAAAAAACCCGTTTCTTTCATCTGCAATGAATTATAGATGTAACGATTATTTTCTACAAGAGATTAAAAGTCTTGTTTGAACAATTTTCACCTATTTGTCTTACTTCATAAATTACTGTGCTGTCCTCCCTTTGGAATTGGACCCTCCACCTTGTTCGAAACCGCACAAGAAGAAAAACTCATGGCATCTGTCTTCTTTGAGTAATTTAGTCGAACTCGAATTTTGGCGGTTTTCGTGCCATCTGCGAGTGCTGGAACCTGCACGGGAGTCTTCTCGGCGTTCCGTACCTCAAGGTGTGCGTGCCGCACATGACAAACCGTTTTGAGCGGTACCTGCTCGACTCTTGTCGTGATAGTCCCACTAATCAGGCTGATGGACAAGCGCAACTCGAACGATGCGGTGGATGACGAAAACTTGCGTCATTGGTGAGCAGTTGAATAACGCTCAGCCATCAAAGAACAACGAGGTGCGATGAAGTTTGTCCGCAGGAGGCTACACATCAGATTTTCGTGCAGAACTCTGGTGGTAGAGCTTTACCCATCATCCCTGTGCTGTCTCATGAAGAGCTAAACACTGGCACAGACTTCTTCGAAAAAAGGGGGGAAAGTGACCACTTGCTTCTTCCCTGCTGATGAGTAAGTGTGGGAGAGAGACTGATCTCAGGATGTTTTTTAAGCGTGTTTCAAGAACAAGTCTCATCTGCTTCCACTTTGATCCAATTGGTTCGTTACCCTGTTACCGGATTGTGTTTTATTAAATCGCGGGGTACGCCAGCCGCTCATTTTCGTGTCACTCCTGACTTATCCTGACTGCGTGCACCAGTAATTCACGTTTCCTTTTCAAGTCGATGCCGTTTCTTTGATATTGTCAGCGATAAGACCGCTTCCAACTGCGTTGGTGGCCCTTTAAATCAGTGCACAAGATAAATGTTGCGGGCAGTGCTTTATGAGCGATACTTTCGGGGCGATGAAGATCAGAGGATCACGAAATGCGCCGAACAGCGCGGGGCGCGGGTTCAGCGCTCTCGACACGCACTCCTCACAGTTACGTGATTTCCACTCCGATGATCACAGATGGAAACGACTCACTCGTCAACTGCAAGGGATGTTGCTCTTGACAGCAGTGAGTGTTCCATTGAGCTTTTTCTTGGAGACCTCCAGGAACGACATTGAAGACTTGTCACAATTTGTCAGGTCTGCACCAAATGAATGCTTGCGAAATGTGACAGAAGAAAAATGTCTGTACGAGTTGCGGCTGAGGCGCCAACACTTTGTTCTTCGAAACAACGCACATTCTGTGCGTTAAGCCGTACCTTGACCTGAGGTTTCGTGAACTCGTGAGCTGAGACACAATGTTGATTTTCTTGTGTTCAAGCCAAACCAAGAGTTGTTTTGAAGCGATGGTCAAGAGTCAGTCAGACTGGACTCACTGCACAATTCGCAGCGGACACGAAGTACGAGGAGCGACGCGCTCACTCCCTCGCTCCATTTTTCTCTCGAATTAAATCACAGCAACTCGCATCCCTCAAAAACTTGATAAAAAGCTGCATCAAAGTCAATACAATTAACTTTCGTAACAATTTGGTCCGACTCTTTGCAGGGGAGATTGTTTTCGTAGGACTTGCTGTGTCACGCACAATGTTTCTCTCCGCACATCAACAATTCTGAATGTCTCCAGTCACGGCGCAAGCACCAAACATGATTGAGAGAAATTATGACGTAACTTTTGTCACCCACGCAGCGCCGGCCTAATCGTACAGAGTAGAAATACTTTGTAATTTCAAATTAAACAACCCCAGGCGATTTCAACATTCAGGTGTCACCTCCACTATTCAGCAGAGTTTGAAATTGAAGGTTTACGTGAGAAGCGGTGATCAATGTGCTGTCCAGCAAAATCTGACAAGTGGTCATGACACGTCATGTCTGACGATCAAGCGATACTTTCTCTTCAGAACTGTCGAGTGTGGCACAAAATCTAAAGCCCCAACAAACCGATTGTGGAAAATGCATGTACGCCCGCGCTGTCTCAGCAGAATGCAGAATCTATCTGCCACGGGCTGGACAAAGTGAAACACCCTGTGTTTGTTGTCTTGTGGTCAACGTACTGGTGGCACGAACTGATGAATGGATTCTCAGACTGTAACTTTCCCTGAGAAACTGACCGAAAGCTTTCGGCGTCTCGAACTGTTTGCTTATTCCCATACTTGAAAAAGATCATTGCCAATTCAGCCTCCGGCTTACATGACCTTCTGGAGAAGTTACAACGTGTAAAACTTGTAAATACTTGTCCAGAAAAACTAAGGAACATGACACAGATGGCATAACAAATGACAGACAGAAAGATTTATGTCTGGACATTTTGTATTTTGAAAGAACAGAGTTGCGTTTCAGAAATGACACACGAAAGATGCATGGAGATCTGAGGAGCAGGGTGTGTTGCGATAAATGCGCCTTTTTTCCTTGGACGAGACATGTCAGACCAGCGACTGACTGAGTTGAAAAACAGCCAAACGCTGAGTGAAGCAAATGCAGAAAGCCGCGCGCTCTCTTGTCCTTGGGCGAGTTTCTTCCATTTTTGGTTCAAGTGTTACTTTCAAAGTTTCGCAGGTTACATGAATGTTTGGCAAACCAACAGCCTCGAGGTGTTTGTGTGACCGCACAAGTAGCGAGATAATCTCTCCGGTGGAAGGTTGCTCTCTTCCCAGGAATGATCACCGAAGGAATGCATTTTCCTGCACCGCACCCTGAAGACTGCCAAAAACAAAAATGAGAAAAACCATCAATCACAATTTTTTGTGTGCTGATATGCTGAGAAAGGTAACTCCTTCACTTTCTTTTCTAATTATGGCAAAGTGGTTGCTTTTTGAAAAAACCGCAAACTCTTGGGTGGCCCAATGCTTCCTGCACTGATTTATGTGTTTTCCATGGCACTTTGGCACAAGTATCCCGATTCCTAATTTTGGATAACTTTGGATTTCAGAGGGCCAAGTTTTTCAACTCTGACCCGTTCGCCATGATGTACAGTCCGGAGAGTCGGAAGCCTCGGAACACCCAGGTCGGTTCCTCCGATGCCACGACTTGAAACGCAGAGGGGACGGACGGTCGGTCGAAGGACCAAAACCTCATCTCGCATTGCCAAATCCTCCAGTAATGAACTCACGCTATCCTAATATGCCACATCAAATTCTCCTCGCTGTGATGTCAATGGAATGAGCGATAAAAACTGATCCTGCTATAAAGTGGTGCTGTTCCGTTTTGTCCGCCAGTCTTCTTGACCCTAATTAACCTCGCTTTCGATTTCCCCGCAGAATGGCGAAATAGTTGGACGCTTGCTGATTTGGGTTAGGCTGGGTTCTGGCTCGGGCTCTTCTGCGGTTCTGCCAGAAATTTGCCTCCTCCACCTTGTAGATCATTCATGTGTTCCCATGGAACCCAAATCCTCCTTAATTCCCTTGTCTTATTTTTTCCAGGACTGAGTGCTACTATCCACAGGCAGCCAGAATAGGGAATATTTTGACAAATGGTGCTTCCTTGACACGGCATTGACCGCGCCACACTGTTTCCCAAGGTCTGGAATTAGCCCACAAAGATGGGCGCGCACACTTTTGTGATGAGACTTCGATGCTGTTCAGACTGCCTCACAAACAAGGACAGCCACCATGTATCCTGGTGAAAGAGACATCTGGAAGTCGGTCCAATTGCACCCGCTTTCTTTTCAAAATGACCTTCTCAATTTGCAGTGTCACTTAGAATGACTTGTTTATTTTCTCGCGTTTACTCAAACATCGTTTTGTTTTCTCAGAATGCCCTTTTGAGTGCACGCGTGCGTGAGTGTGAGTGTATGTGTACTGGTGAGAGTGAGTTTCACCAAATTTAGAGATAAGCGAAGGACGTGTACTCTCAAAAGCCTGGACTTCCGTGTACGAAACAGGTCTATAATTTTCGACTGCAAACAAACCATCTTATAAATCAAGGTTGGCAACCCAGTGAACGTGTACCGGTACACTGCTGGTGCCGGTGTTTTGGCAGACCTGCAGTTTTGGTGCATCGTGTTCCCGCAAAGAACTCGTATTCGATTTCAAATGCGACACAACTGAAGAATAAATTTGCCATCAAGGTCAGTGTCGTCACTCTCTTCCTTGTCGCAAAAAGACCCCTTCGAAAAAGCGATGCGATGAAGGGAATAATCCTGGTTTCGGCTGGACTCCTCGTAAGTCACAATTATCAAATGCAAATTTGCTTACAAGTCTATTTACAAGTGAGGGCTGTTAATTTGCACGCGGGACGCGGGGTTTTCTCCACTTACTCAGAGCTGCGCTCACCAGCTTTTGGACTTTAAGAAATGGACATTTACAACGTTGAAGCTGCTGGCGAGATAAGCGTGATTTAAAACGACCGGGTCTTAAGGTCCCTACTTGAGGAGGCCCCAAACGCATAAAATCACACCAGAACCTTGCACAGGCCTTGGATTAAGGTGTCTTAAACTTCGACATTAACATATTGCTCGTATTTCCTTAAAGACTGGTCGGAGATAAGTTTGATTTAAACCTAAAAGGTCCCAAGGTTACCGTTTAGGAATTCTACGCATGGAAGAGGGCTCAATAGCAGTGGTGGTGTGTCACATCCGACTAGATTATTTCATTGAAAGAACGTCCCGTCACCAGCACTATTCATATTCAGCGGCACAAGAAAGCCTTGCTATTGTGAGCTTTTGGCGCATTTTGTCTGGGTAATCCACTCTGAACCAACAAAACTGGCTCTTGTGCAACGAGACGATCACTTTGGCGTTGAAACAGCGTGCACTGGAAGACAGGTTCTGCAGGTCACAGATTTGATTCCCTTTCGTGGTTGTTGGTCAACATCTGGTCAAATTCCACTCTGATTGTATGAGTTTTGCTGCATTTTGTCGTGTTTTTCTTCAGGAAGGATTCAAAGGAACAAGGGAGAAATAGAGTGCGTCCTTTGCCGCGGGTAAAGGAAAAGGCCGTCCCAGCATTTGCAGTTCCTGACCGTCCCCAAACATCATCGTATTTTTGGACCACTAGAAATTTAATTACATAACCTCTGGGTGAAAATTAATTTCCACTTGATAATTGCATTATTACCTGTGAAGCCCGCGCCATTGACCATCCTGCCACGATCATATGACAATAGCCTTAAGCTGTCACCAGCAGCAGCTTCCTAAAGAGCCGCGCAATTTCCGTTCTCGGGATGTATTTGTGCCGCGTTTAGCCTTGGGGTGAAAAAGATGCTATCCTCAGGAAAAGATTTACTTGGCTGGTTATTAATTTCGTGCAAAATATTTATCATTTGAAAGAACCACGAAAGACTGAAGACTGCCTTCGCTAAGTGCGTGGACGAGCGATCCGTGCAGTTCCGTGTTACAGACGCATCTTTTCGTCCCCAAAGTGATGGTCAAAGGGGTGCATCTTGTGCGCGGGTATGAGTTCTCATTGTTTCTGGACCTCAGTGCCACAAATCAAGGCAAATTTTGGGAAGCGTCCCACTCACGAGTGCCTCTTGTACGAAGGTGGTCATTGCACAATGCCTCATCCGAATCTCCTCTGAGTATTTGCTCCCACTCCCGATCAAGATCCAAACATGTGTCCCCTTCTCGCGAACCCTGGGGGCAGGGCCAATACCCTTCTTGATCCCAACAAAGTTGCTCGTCTAACTTTATGCGGTTGGGTTGAGGTTGTTCCAATAGACTTTTTGGATGTCCACAGCACCAAAGTCAGTTTCCCCGCCTTGCATGCACGGAATGGCCCGCCTCATGACCAGGATGTGTCCCCACCATGGTCCAAGACTTTTGGCTTTTCATATTTCTTCAGTTTCAACTTTTCAGCACAATTTTTGAGCAGTAATTACATCTATGATGGAACGATTTGGCTTCTACGGTATCACAGTTGTGCCTCAGGAAATGAATCTCTTCTGCAGATTTTCAATCTTGGTTCCAATTTCAGTGAATCGTGGTTACTCTTAATGGAATCGTGGTCAGACTCGGTGCTACTTTCAGGTAAATTTGCAAACAAGATAATCTGCTTTTGAAAAAGTTCACACAAAGTAGGAAACAAACTTTTCTTGCACTTCATTGTCAGGAAACAATGCATCTCCACGAAATAACACGTGCAGAACAAAACGTTCCGTTTTCTGGCGAAGAAACCTTTCTTGCCTTTCTCAGTTTTTCAGTCGTTGGAGACGAAGGGTGTTGATGTTTCGCTTGTCTCCGTTTGTTGTTCACAACGTCGCACGCGAACCGCACTCAAACGGAAAACAAACACTGGTTGTACCAGCCTCAGAGGAACAATGCTCACTGCGAAGAAGCAGAAATATTTGGAAACATGGACGCAATACAGGAGCGATTGAAGAAATATTTTGCAATGTTGAAGAAGCGGCTTCTTTGTTGGCGCACTCTGAAGCACACTTTCCGGTGAGTTTCGTACGTGGGCCAGGTGCAAACACCGAATAAATGAAAACTTCAGCTCAAAACTGCAATGATCCAGATGTCATATGTTGTCAAAAGCATTCGTGTTTTACATGGAGTGCAACCACGCCTGGAAACGCCAACTTGCATTCTTTGCCTTGCCACCAAGCATCGCACAGAAGAAAATTTTGTGGCAAACTCGAAGAAATCAGAAGAATACTCGTGGTTCCAGCTGGGTTTGACTTTGACAACACCTTTGCCATTGAAGCTAATGGGATCATTTTCACTGAACTTCCTTGTTCTCGAAAGAAATTCATGCACCAGCAAGAATCTAAGACATCGCAAAATCTTCGTGAGCAAACAACTTTCCAGCTATCTTCTTGCAGACACGTGGCTTTGTTGGCTGAATGTGAGAAGCTTTGCGCAAGAAAACTTCAAAAGTCAACATTGCGCTGAATTTCAAGATCCTGTGGTGCGATAAGCGAGACCACACACCAAGATAAAGTCGCAGCTTCTATGAAATGGGCCCCACGTCTAAATATGGGCCCACGTCATTCAAGCAGGGATATCAAAGAAGGAAAAGGGAGTTGAATTACTATGAATGCTCCATATTTTCTTGCCTGCAGCTGGAAGATAGGAACAAAACAAGGGTATCATTGATGCTCCATTGTTGCTGGAACCGCTGAAACAATGACGTGTTGATGGCGCGGTGGAGCTGAGGGACTGGCGGACGCTCTTTGTGCGCATTGTTAACGCCAGCTCGGGCCATTGTTCGGGGCTGATTGAAGGCTCGTGCCTGGCTGGGGGCGGCGGGGAGCGAGGTGTGCGCGCGCGGCGGCTCCGGCGGCACCTTCTCGCCCCGGGGTACGGGCCGCTGCACCTGTCTCACCACTGGGACACCCGGGCAGGTGCAAAACCAACCCCGGCCCCGCGCCGCGAGCTTCTCTCCTCAGCCTTTATCAAACATCACCATTGGATAATTTAAAGGCGATTGCCATGCGAACTCACCTCAGACAGATCTTTTTCAAGTCTTTTTCTGACTGCAGTTACTTCAACACAGAGGAAAAGATACGACAGTAAATTTTAACAATTGAAGTTTCTCTTGTTGAAAATGACAGGTTCAAAGATGTTCAACTCAGCAGTGAACCGCAGCTCATTGTGTTGGTAAACAATGCACGTGCATGAATAGCATTCAAAATCTGAAACAAAGTTTCTCCAGATGAAAAGCAAATAATATGAGTGAACCACCAGAAAAAGCATGCACGGCAGGTCCTGTCACAACCTGTTTTCCATCAAGTGCGAATTGTGTTAATTTCTTTTGATTTCTCAAATAAAATCGCACAATTTCATTTCCCCCTTCCGCCTGCATCACGCGTCGACTGCACCTGCAGGTGAGTCGTTCTTCACCTGCTCTGTCCGTTCGGAGCGGGTATCGGTCTTTTCAGTGATTTTCAACCCTTTGTTTCTGCTGATTCACATCAAATTTGGGTATTTCTCCATTTGTGTCAATTTGGGTATTTCTCCATTTGTGTCAATTGACAACGTTGACATAATTGTATCTTTGGAATCGTAGCAACTGTTGCTACTCAAGGTTATTGAGCTCACCAGGTAACTTGAAAACAATCTTCCTTGCCTGCAAATTTCAAGGCTTTGGTGCAGTAGGTCTCACGGAGGTCTTCTTCTCAACAGCAGCTCGTTCACTTCGAATCAGAATGAACACAATCGGTCTTTGGCCAAACAAAACGTGAAAGACACAAATCTGCAAGGACCAGTGGGGAAAACAGAGGAGAATGAACTGACGGACTCTTGGAATGAAATAGCCTCAGGGACTGCACTCTTGTTTAGATATACATTTAGCCTCGGCCAGACGGGTCTGCGTGCACAAACACTGCTGTGCTTTCGAACGTGAAATGCGTAAATGACGCAACCCAAGCGTTCGTCAAATGCATTGAAAGCTGTCATATGCGTCGCTGCGTTGTGCATCCAGTGTACAAATGAAAAACTTGCAATTTTTCAATCGCGGGCAACTGAAAGGAAAATCTGGACCATATTCCACTCGTCATTTGTTATTTCTTTGTCATGTTATTGAAACAACCCGACAGGTCGTATTGAGCCTCGGAGCGAGGGGTCATTCTGGACCGTCCTGCGTGTGCACCGTCCGAAAAAGCGCAGATGATAATTGCACAAAGTGCGTGCCGCCAAGTCGTGTTTTCCTCTGATTTTCCGCTGAACTTTCTCCAACAATAAAATGGTGCCTGTACATTCTACGAATGTAAATGTATCAAAAATGTTGTGTTTGACATCATGTTCTGCGAGTATGTTTACTTTTCTGAATTCCTTGTTGTTGAAAATTAAACCTGCAAGGGACATTTTCAAACATTGCACAACATACTCGACGAGTTCCCTTGACAGAATAATGAAGTTGTCAGGGCCAGATGGACAGGAAAAGCTTAAGCAGCGATAGGAGATCCACAATAGACAGGAAAAGCCACAAAGCAGCCATTACCGCCGAACTACGCTACTTGTTGTGAGGCGAAGCATGACTCGGGAAGGACGATTGTGAACGCTCTGCGTGAGACCGCATGAGCCCGGGGAAGTGAAGGAGAACAATCCACACAAAACGCGCTCGCAGGGGAGCATTGACAACAATGTAAGTGGAGATCAGGGGCCCATTGTTCTTTTCAGAGATCAAGCAAGTTGGTTTTGCAGTCAACGGAGGCACTTGATGTCAGCGCAGGCGAGTCAGGCCCGGCAGGAGTGGGGGAAGCAGCTGCACTTCTGCGGCGTCTGTCCGGGCGAGCGACACTCGAGTGCGACAGCCACCACGATGCGTGCAGAAAAGTCCCAACAAATAATGTGCGTGTGCCTTCCTCTCAGAATAAGAAGGCTTCTGGTTCTGCAGGCTTGATGCGTGGGAATCAAACGCAGAAATTCTGCGCAATGTGAAGGGTGTTCGATTTCTTCGGGTCCACCATGCAGCGAAATACGTTTCGTTGGTCCACACCCTCTATTTCTGCCCAACTTCGATCACATCCGACACAAGCACAGATTTCTTCCGTAACAATGAATGAACAACCTTGGGATGCTAAGGATATGCTGACTTTGTCCAAGCGCAAAACTGACACTGGCCGCTCGACCAGACGATGTCGCCAATTTGACATCCTTTGTCAAGAAGCAGAGGAAAACGCACTGCCGACGCTCCAAGGGTTTATAATTGTGTACATAAATGTGTTTTGCGAGTGTTCTTGAAAAAAAAATTGAGCGTCTCTCTGAAAAAGTCAAGTGGGCACCAGTTTATGGTGATCCTGAGAAAGAAAAGACTTCACGTTGTCCTCTTCGTCGAGCTCACTCTGTGAACAGCAAAATCACTTTTTCATGTTGAACCACAAATGGCTCTGACAATTAGTAATCACCGCAGACATGAGGCCCACGAGATGCACCAAACCAGATTGTTTATGATGGATTTCACAGGTGGAACAGACAGGTCATACAGAGCAGGTGGGAAGAAGACCTTATGCTCGTGAGAATGGATCCAGATTCACTTCGAGGGAGCTGCATGTCTCACCACAATGAATCCATTTGGAGATCTTTCTGTTTCGACTGAACAAGTTTTCCTTTTCAAAAAAAAGGCGCTGGTTGATTCCTTTTGGAAGCGTGCAGATTGGTTTCAGTTTGGCCTGAGACATGCGACATTCGGTGTGGTTCCGTTCTGGACGAATGATGAGCTCGGAGTCCTAACTTCCAGTCGTTTCGCACGGAAGAATCCAAGCCAACACACGAAGAGATTTTCTGTGCACTCCCGTGCAGTTTGAAGGTGATTTGAGACAGCTGAAGATTCGCACTCTTTGTCTGTGCTCACCAGATTCCTCCCCTTCCCTTCCCCAAATGAAGAGGGATCCTCCTTCACCTGCGACGAAACTTCCCAGAATCAATAGTCCACAGATTGTCATTTCACAGAAGGTTCACGTTTCCGTAGACCAACATTGTCATTTACTTAATGTACCCAATGACAACACTTCTCTTTGCAAACAGTGTGTCATTGTGACAGCACTTTTTTAGCATCAGTCGATACATTTATTGACAATTTCAAGCTTGGGGTTGTGGAAGGTGCAGGCTGCCGGGTTTACTCTTGCAGAATGTGCGAGTACAAAAGTTGCAGGTGTTTGCGATAAAAAAATTGGCACATGTGTGCAAGTTCAGCGACACCGCCCATTGTACAACGACTCAGATACTCATCTGTGGAATCAGCTGCCAATCTTCAATGATTTGAGACGTTCTGTGAACAGATCCTTTTTTGAATGATTTGCGCCCAAGGCGATCGTTTTCGGTCCGAACGTAATGGCCCAGCGTCGGAAGCGATGGGTCGGAGGTGACAACAGATTTCATCTCGCGTTCACTCGTAAAACGTGCGTCAGTAAAAGTGGAAATATTTATTTTAATTCTTTGCATCAGTCATTAAACCACAGCTGCAAACTTAGTTTCGTGTTGTCTCGTTGTCTCTCATGCACTCAATGTCGATTTCCATTCATACTAGTTAATTAGACAGAAGAATAAGAACATCAATCAAAGCAGACAACCGCATCTGAAACAGCTTTGAAGCTGGGTGTGGACTCAGTACAAATTTCTGCGTGCTTTGTGAATGTTTGGTCTCCTTTATGCGCACATCCGTGACAGTTTGCATGCCTGCGGTGAAGGACTGACCAAGCAGACCCAAACTAGATTGTCGTGGCGTTCGAAGAAAAATTTAGAACTATAAATGCTGCACACATGCCAGGCAAAACTGGCTTTCGTGCAGGTTGGATGGCCGCAAGGTTTGTGAGACCAATTATGAAGGGCCTTCCTGGCTTGAATGGAGATCGGGCAAACAAGGACCTCCGCTCAGCGACAACAATGATCGGTGGGGAGACCCCTGCATCCAGTGCTTCGGGCGACGCAACCTGGTCACCCAATCAGCCTTGTAATGCACCGTAATGGAGATAATTCTCAACACGTGGCCTGCATTGTCTCGGAATCGTAACAGTGCAAAATTCTGCTTTCAAGTTGAAGAACATTGAAATCGCTCCAAGAGTTCATTAGCTCATGCAGTGTCTGCGCTCATGCCAGGCGGCGTCCCCGAGCTCGGCTTGAATGCGCGGCGAGAAGTTTCTGGAGGCGACAAGCATCCAGTGTCCTCATTGCTGAAGAAACGCCAGGTTTTGTTTCCAAAAGAAAACTCTCATCTGCCTCTGGTGTTGCTTGAACCTTTGCTTCGCTTTCTTTCCACACCAGAAGCAAGAGAAGTGCACTCTCAAGGAGGGACAGGAGTCATTCAAATTTTGATTTCTGCGATTTTCCCTTCTGTGAAATATCAGCTTTCAGCCAAATAGCCACACCACAACATCAGCACTTGTTTGCCACCGGGACCTGTGTGTTCGAGTGACTTTAATTGTTTACTCTTCCAGAGGCATCTCCTCTCCCTGTTTGGGTTTGGTGATGTGAGCCTCATTGTGTCCTGGAGAACTCGATACCACATCAAAATGGGATAAAATATACCATGACGCAACTAAATTGGCTGCGCATGTTTTTCTACAGGATCCAGGCATTAACACTTGGTAATCCCCGGTCGCTTTGGACTCGGCGCTTCTGTGAACTCGAAAAGGGTTGTTTCTACTGCTCACTGCCCCCCCCCCACCACCACCACCAAAAGCCACGCTTCTCAATTCCTGAATCTTGAAAAAGAAAATTTCCTGGCAGATACCTTCAGGCACTTGTATACACTTGCAGCGAGGGCGCAAGAAAAGGGTGTACGAGTACATGGGTCACCCAAGTTCAAGAAGCACCCCAACTTTTGCTCATTCTCTGGGTCAAGTTCCCATTCAAACAATGATGATACGCAGGCATAAGAGGCACCCCTTGTTTGGGTGCAAACGTTGAGGGCAAAAAGGTGTTTCCAATGCATGCCTACGGGTGGAAAAACTTCGATTCCTGTGAACTTACGACGCATTCACTGTAGTTCTTCGAAAGTCCACCAATCATTTCTGGCTTGTTGTCTGACCAAAAAAGATAATCTCCGTAGCACTGCACGCTGTTTGCTCACGACAACACACATATCTCTGCAAGTTGAACATCGAGGGCAGGTTCAACGTTGAAACCCAACCCTGTGTAAAGAGTGCAGCGAGAGGCTCAAGTGGAGAGCCGCGCGCGCCGCACGCTCCGCACCCGACCCCTGCACGTCCTCCCGGAGGAGCTTCTCCGCAATCCCTCCGACATCGGTCAACAACGACTGACCACGGTCAACATCAGCAAAAGTGGTTTGTTGATGAAGTGTCGGGGCGCAGCACTCGCTGGTGACATGTTCCTTCCTTTCACGGCACTTTGTTGTTCGGGTGCTCTTGTCCTTCACAAAAATTGTCAAAGAAAAATCTTTCCAGAGTGAGATCCTCGAGTGGCTTGTTGAGCAAGAGATGGCCAGACGAGTTTGGATACTCATCCCTGTTCTGGCCGGGGTAATTGACCACCAGCGATTTTCGGTGTGTGTCGTGCACCGTTTCCTCTCTTTGATACGAGGTAATCGCCTGTTAATCTTGTGTATCTAGCATTCCGATTTTCCCTCTTAATTCTGATCAAACCAGTGTAAATAATTGTTCAGGTCATTACTGGAGACATAGTTATCCATTTCAGAAGTCTGGGACTTCGCCGTCACAGCAGCCAGCGTCTGCAAGGAATGCCAAACCTGTATTGGCAGGTTTCATCTCGCGTAGAGATCAACAGGTGGTGCGCTGACTACGCGAGCTCAGTCCTGTCAGAGGAGACGTAAATCAGAAAGACATTTCAAATCATATCCAGGATGCGCACTTGGATTACTCTCATCCTCCTGTCTGGAGATTGCTCGTAGTGTCGCTATATGTCGCTACAACTTCCCTGCGCACAACATTGCCAGGTGGGCAGAATGAGGACGTACACTTGTCCAGTTGTTTGGGTCCTCCGTGTTCTTTGTTGTTCAGGGCACACAAATATCAAAGATTAGTTTCTGCCCCATATGAGGAGCGGGACCACAGTGGCGAAACATTGTTTCTCTTGGTCACCCCTTGACAAGTGACCAACAAACAATCTCACGGGATTTCGCAAACAACCACAACAAAACAGTACTTGGGAGAAGCCAACAATTCATTACCGCAGACGATCTGTGTTTGCTGAAGGATTTGTCGGATTAATCACTCGTCTGTTTTCTGCTCGGTGGACAGGACTTCACCGGGGTTTTCTGAGGGCAGTTGTCAAAAGACGAAAAGCTAGAAAGAGCTGTTGCAAAGATTCTTTTTTGTCGGTGTTGTTCAGACCCACACACAAAGCAAAGACCATTGACGGAGAATTCTGGATGCACGTAAAAATGAACTCTGGTACGTGTTAAAATTCAGACAGATACCCTCGAAGCTACTCTGCTCTGGTGTCGGAATACGTATCTGCACCGGAAAAAAACTCAGTGTGGGCACGTTGACAACAATTTAAAACTTAACCAGGCGGAGTACTCAACGTGTCTTTCAACCGCGTCCATAATGTGTCACTTCTGCGACATTTTAGCCGCAAAAAAGCAGCGCAACGTGACCTTCCGCGGCCCAGTGTGCGGTTGCCCCGATGATTGATCATCTCCACCCCTTAATATGTTTGTAATAAAATTTGATGTATCAGTTTTGTACTGCATGTGCAATATGATTGTCCACGGAGGGGGTCCATAAACAGAAAAAGCTGCCACATGAGAAACATTTCAGGGATGCACCGGGAAGTTTTGACGTGCGCTGTCACTTTTTCTCTCCAGTGCGTGCAAAAGATGAGAAGCGATAAAACTTGTCCAAGCGTCCCAAAGTGCCGCGTTGAACCTTGTTGAACGATAACATCATTGATAACGACAGGGTTCCGAGGTATCATGCTTGTTCTGGAGGCCCCCCTGAGGAAGGGTGGGGCGCGCCCAGATGCCGTGCTGACCACAGCTTTGAACAGATTTGAACAAACTCTGACAGACTTGGCACCTCTTGGAACTTTTTGACAGCTCCAGGCAGACAACCGTAGCAAGCTGTCAATCGTTGGACAAATCTAATATTTCACAATGCGCGGTGCTGCCAGTCGTGTTTGCGTGTTCTTGGGAACGCTGTTCCCTGTGATTTGCAGTCACTGTTCAAGATTTTAAAACGTGGTTCTGACAATTCAATCTGTCGATTTCTCCTTCAAACTTCCTCATCTTGCAAAAGACTTTGAATCAGATCTGTCCAGTTCCTTCATGGTTCTTTCAAGAGCTTTTCTGGGACTGAAAAAATTGGACCACGCCCAGTTAGCTTTGCGAAGGCTGCAGCACAAACGAGGAAGGACAAGATGTTCGTGGGTTGTTGGGGTTGAAGTAAATTTTTGTTTGGGCTACTCTTTTCAAACTTCTGTGAACGTTCAACCACGGATGTTGGTCCACACAAAGTCCAAACATCAAGATAAAAAGTATCATCAATTAATCATTTACAAGCTCAAGGTGAAGGAATTTAGCCTGAGGATTCGAAGGTGGTCAGTTTATCTTAGTGACACCTCACAAGACCTTGAGGACATGAGGGAGACAAGACAACATGGACTCTACAAGGACTTGTGTTTATCCAGCTGTCAACTTGATCAAGATTAATGCGAACCGTGACTTGTGAATCTTCGGCGGAGGGAGGCGAGATGCTCCGGCAGAAGGCCTCGAGCGACCCGGGAGACTGGTGGCTACAAAGCGCGGGGCGGTTTGGGGGTAGCGCCGGGGTAGTCGGGCGTGAGACCCCTCGGGGTATGTTTGCATTGAGCAAGCACTGCTGTACCCTTTGAGGTACTCGAAAAAATGGCCCCTGAGGGGCTTGCCGCTTCACTGATCCCCGGGCCCCCAACCTTCGTGCCGCAAAGCTCGTCTCAGTAATCGTACACCCTAAATTCCCAACAAAAAACCAACACGCTTTGAAATTCAACCCCTGGTCGAAAAACTCAACTTTACTTGAATATCATTTCTTTGCCAAAGGCGTGTTTTTTTGAGTTTTCTTTTCAAGTACAAAATTGTTGGAAATTGGGTCACTGTAATCCTGCAAGATGTGCCGGCACTCTTGACAGACTCCAAAATTTTGACTCATGAGCGATCACTTTGGTCACATGCAAATTGCGTGAGCGTGCCGACTCCTGCAGTCCCATTTGTATTGTGGTCTGTCCCCCGCAACTGCGCAGATTCCTTTCAATCTCTGACCTTCAGCTGGTCCGAGAGTGAACTGTTTGTTTCACAAATCCCCATAAGCGGATTTTGCCACGAGGAAATCACAAAGGTGTATTTTCATATGACTTAAGCACATCAAGGTCTCAAAAGGCTCTGGCAGACGCATGCTTCCGAATATTTGCTCTGTTGTGATTCAGAATTTGGAAACTACATCAGAAGCCAATACTTGTCGCCTCTTCATGGATCATATTTTACTAAAAGTTCATTGCCGTCTTTACGAGGCACGCCTGCAAAGTTTTTACAAAAGATTTCCAGTGCTGAGCAATGAATAGTCTTTTTTCTGGTGGAATCCTGAATGTTCACAATGTTGCCAGTGATGGCACTAGTGTGCTGCTGCACTCACAGCGACGCAACTTCAGCAACTGCTTTGCTGTGCGCAGCCCCACGCCACTGGCTCACACCAACTTCAAAGCAACTGTTTCAAAAATACATGAAGAAACTGGCAGTCTTTGTCGAGAAGATTCACCTTCATTTCACTCGCAACCGAACTTTTCTTTCTGCTGAGGAAAAAGACTCGGCTTTTGTACGAAGAAAAGTTTGAGCGAGACTTGATTGGACAGAGAAGCGACGTCAATTCCCGAGAGGGATCTTACATCTCTGCAGATGGTTGCTGGAGTTGGCAGTGTTTGAGTGACAGAAGCCAGGCCCCGCCTCCTCCAGTGAAACCGTGGGACTGCTCACTGCATTCACATTCTCGCTCAGCTGAGCAAAGAGTCAAGTTATCCTGTGTGTTTGTAGACCTACAAAAGAAGTGGACTGCATAATTCTCATAAACCCAAATATTAACTGAGGTTTCTTCACGTCTGACAATTAATACAACAACGGACAATCCGATACCAAGAGTTGTGATCAATGAAGGAAAGTACTTGATGAGACGGCAAGGAAAACTCGGAGCAAGACTCTTCAAAACTTTTGTTTCATCTAAGATTCAGCAAAAAGCACAATTCTGCTGGACCACCAAGGCTGAACTCGATAAGTTATGCTTTATAGCTTCGCAACACTGATGTTTGCATTGATTTCGCAGACAATACGAGGACCTGCATCCACATAAATGATACCTCTTCTTCATCAGTGACACATTTGTCTTGTGGACAGCCGACTCGCTTTTCACAGAGGACTAAGAAGTTTGCCTGGTCACTTTTCAAGTTTGGATCTTTTCGTGAAGGCGAAGGATAACAAGCGGAAGAAGGGCGCGGAAAAGTTCGCGACTTTGAGAAGAAAAGAAGCTGGATAATTGTGAAGCTGCGGTCGGTGATTGACTGAGCCTCTGGCGAGTTCCACTCGAGGGTGCCGCCCGAAGCTGCCGCCGCTTCCGCCGCCGACCTGCCCGCAGCACCCGCGAGGCCCGCGCCCCGACCGCCGCGGCCGCCGCCACCCGCGCGCTCTTCCGCGATTCCAGCGCGACGCTCCCTCGTTCATTAATTTTTGAACAGCATGACTTAGAGCCGCTCATACCAACTGGGCGCATTTTATCCGAACAATTACCTTTGAGATCGCAAAAGGACCTGTTGCTGCAGCACCTACTGAGAACTTCGAACCACAAATCGCTTCGCCTTGCTGTGAAGCCAAGGCACCCTCGTCAAGATTTTCGCGGTCAACTCCCCCTCAGCAGCGTTCAAGACGGCGGTGGGAAAGATGGTGACGGTGTGCGCGGGGTGCGATCGGCCGATCCACGACCGCTTCCTGCTGAACGTGCTGGACCAGGCGTGGCACGCCGAGTGCGTCCAGTGCGACGACTGCCAGGTGCAGCTCAACGACAAGTGCTACTCGCGCGACGGAAAGCTCTACTGCAAGGAAGACTTCTTCAGGTGAGTTGCGCCAAAACACAACAATTTTCAAATGATGGCGGTTTGTCGTGTGCCACGGCCTGCGTTCAAAGCAGACAAGTCCGACACTCCGGCAGCCACATCTGTGACAACGTAACCACAGAAACAGGCAGAGGCGTCGTCTACTCCTTGTTTCTCAAAAATTCAACCGTGCGTGTGACTTGCTCAAGCGCTGCTGGCTCTGATCTCTGAGCCAGCTCTCTCTTACAAAATCCAAAACAACTTCAAAAAAGTTTCTGTGGTTTCCCCACACTTACTCATTAACGTAGCCACCTGTAATTAAAAGAAAATAACAGTAACGCATCTAATCATAACACAATTTCTCCGTAGCCATAACGTTACGTGGTGTGGGGCGCCAGTAAGCTCACAATCGGATTAAATTTCGTGATCGCTAACAGTTTATCAATCGGGTCTGTAAACGATGAGGCACAAAACTCAGGTTGTCCAACTGACAACTGACCTTCACTTTCCCCCAATTGTCTCGCAACAGATGACCAAAACGTTCTGGCGGCTGGCATCTCGAAGAACTATTTTTCAACTTTTGACACTGGTTAACCATCAAGGTGTGATTTTGCACACCCTAGTTCCGTGTGTCTTTTCAAGCCAACAACGTGAAGTTCCGTGTGAGTCTCTGGGAGCGAAGATTACTCACCATGACTGTACCGTAGGAAAGCATTTTGTGTGTCAATGTCGTTTCATGCTTGTTCTTGGGTAAACAAAATTCATGGGAAAATCGAACGAAATGTAACAACAAGAAATCATACAATTAATAATGCACGATATTTTCGATGATAACTTCGACAGAAGCATTCCATACCGAAGTTCGTCGCATTTCAAGGCAAAACTGGTGGAGCATTTGGTGAAGCTAACACTTTGTACTCAGATTTGTAGGTGCAAACATTCTGCTTTTTTGACAAAAGAACGTGTTTTGCAATTTTTGACTCTCAGACACAATCAATCGTGTTGGCAAACGGATTCGTGGATTATCTGCACAAACAAGACGCAGCATTTGAACATGGTGGGAAAGTCCCCTGGTGAAGTTCATCTTTGACAAAAAGTGGTGCAAAGTTCCCTTCTGTTTTTGATACTCTCCGATCTGTCACAAATTTCATGCAGCGTTTCGAAGATTTATTGATGCTGACAGAGACAAAGAATTATGGACGAGATGTCATTCATTCACCAACCTCAAAAACGCAAAGGGTGCTTGTCTTGATGCAGTGAGTGAACAGAACGTTTTGTCGATAGTTCGTAGCAAAAACTTTCACTGTCAATTCGAGTCCCCTCGAGTAGAAATATGGATTTCACAAGTAAACAATGAAAGAGACACTTACAGATGAGCTTGTGTCACAAACAAAGGTGAAGATCGAGAGAGGGGTTTCGAAAGAGACCATTAGGTGTTTCCGAGGTCGATTGCTTTCTGATACAGCATTGTCAGGCCGTGGCGCAGGTAGCGATAATCAATCCCGCTACCCAAGACCCCTGTGGATTCTTTTTGAAATGCCTTGCCAAATAATGTACATTATGACATCGCAGCGAACAAAAAAGCGCGAGTGCGGATCTATAAAAATTCACCCGCGTCTTTTCCGAGACGGAAATCATTGATGTTGCAGCAGAAATTACGATCTGAAACCAGAGGTGAGATGGAACAAAGTGCATCGGCACAACACCGGGGTCGTAAAGCAGGGCTCGTACAAATGTGCAAGAGCAAAGGAGCAACGGAGCTCGGAGGGCAGGGAAGGGTGCACTGACTGGGGTCATGTTCGACTGAAAATATGTGAGACTAAATTGCATATTTCTTTCTGTACAAAAACATACGTTCCACCACAAACATCAAGATAGTTTCAGCCGGTCAGATAAATAGAATGTTGTCGCGTGGTGTAGACTTTGCGTATGGCGACGACAGACAAGCTAATCGCTGTGCAGTAATTTGTGAGTACCACCTAAACCATCCCACTACCAAGTGTGTTTAGCAATATTCTCACCACCGTAATGATATAACAACCCGTGATACGACGATAATTACACAAATTGCAAATTAGAGTGGGACAGACAAACCAAATCATATCAATTATTTGATGAATTGTGTACTAATTGTGACACACTAACCTTAAAATGCCTCATCTTGCTGTTTTGCAGTTTGAGCTATGGTGTCGAGTGATTACAATGTTGATCCGATACAAAAAAATTGCTCCCCAGCAAAAGCATTTTTGTACTTGCGGCACACCAACCTCGAAAATTCGCCGTTTGGCGTTTGGAAACTTCATCGAGCACTTCACACTTCATCTCATCAGGAATCTGTTTTCTGCCCTTGTTTTCAAGCGGTTTTCTTTGGGGTGTCATGTTAGCAGAAAACGCATTTTTGTTGTTTTTGGGCATCTCGTTGCCTTTCATGAGAGCCTGTGATGAAACTCGACGCCTCGGTCCATCAGCGCACGAGCCTCTTGTTTGGTTTCCGTACCGAACCTCACAAATGGTTCCGCAGTTGACCAGAGTTCAGGAGAAACCGCCAAATGTTAACTTCAATCCGTATCAAACTTTTGTGCTTTTGCTTTTCACACAGGAATTCAAAGCCAGAATGCTTCTTCTTTCAGGCGTTTCGGAACCAAATGTGGAGGTTGTTCGCAAGGCATCAGTCCCAACGACCTGGTGAGGAGAGCGAGGAGCAAAGTGTTCCACCTCAAATGCTTCACCTGCATGGTCTGCAGGAAGCAACTCTCCACCGGCGAAGAGCTCTACGTCCTGGACGAAAACAAATTCATTTGCAAAGAAGACTATTTGACCAGCAAATACAATGGTGAGTAGATCTACCTTGTGTTCTCGTGAGAAAACATTGGTGGCCACTTTTCGTGATGCGACCAATTTATTTCGTGTAGATTGCGCACACATCTTCAGACTTTAATTTTGGAATAACAGTTGCAGAAATACTGCCACATAAAATGTCCAACAAGTCATTACCCTCACTGCTCGGTGCAACCATTGGCTTTATGAAATTTTCAAAAGCCACCATTAGGGAGTTTGGTTTACTGCTGACATGCATGTATAAACACCCGTACACGCTCATAAAGATCACATCCCTTCTCTTTATGAAGGATTTTACCCATCATTTGCATCGAATACTATCATGGACTGAATCTCCCCAAAAGCACAACTTTATTCCTGTGCTCTGCAATGACCGTTAAGATGAGATTTGGATGAGGGAGCACACCACTTTGACCAAAAAATGTTTATGAACCAGGGTTTTCAAGGTTTGACTTCATACAGATCGTGCAAAGTTCATTGCTGTCAGGAATCGCACAGAAAAACAGAAAAGCAAAAGCCTTCGCCAAATAGATTCTGATGGATGACCCACCCTGACGTGACGTCCTTGTCCTGAAAGGTATTGGCCTAAACGGACCCGGGATGGTTAATTTGGCTTTTGAAAATGCACTAGAAGATACCTTTTATGCGTTCACAAACAGCTCACAGTTCGAGCTTATTTATGACATACGTCGATGCCATTTCTAATACAATATTTGGTCATGGAAAAAATCGCAGGATTTAATGCTACGTACAGGGGAGCAATCAATCATTTCCTCTTGTTCATGGCAGTTGGTTGCTTGTCCCATAACCTGCCAAGACCTTTTGTGGACAGTTGTAAAGTTAAAGCATTTATGATGTATTTCACTCAATATTGCTCAGAAATGAAAAGTGGGGGACAATGAATCAAAGTGGTTGTATTGAATAGGTGGTTGGGCGGCCCTTCCGCCTGGAGTGGGCGCGCGGCCGCCGCGACGTCGCTCCGAATTAAACCTCGCGTGCTTTCAACTCGAGTACCAGCAGCTTCGCGGGCCTCATTTGTCAAAACAGACAGTCTGCTGAAAATACAATTGTGTAAACTGAAGCATTGAGGTTTCTGAAATACTTTTTCCCCTTGTCTTTTTGTCACGAGTTTGGTTGACTCTCTTCAGCAAGAACCGGATCCACTTTGGCAACAAATGTGCACCAACAAAGAATCAGCAGCACAAATTGCAACTGTCTGCTGCAGTTTGAGTCCAAATCGCTTTATTGCGCTTGAGTAGTTGCAGGACCTGTGGCTGTATGTCATGGATTGAGCATTGCGCCTGTTGCAGGCATGTTTGCTGCACAGCAAAGAGTCCAAGTTGAAACACGAACGCTCGACACATTCTTACTTCGTGGCGTTTGCAAAAAGACACAATGACAATTTTTGAAGGAAAATGGCACAAAGGCAAAAGGTTGGAAGCAGCTGTGAGGGAGTTAAGACTGGTCGAAAAAGTGAGTCCTGCAGGCCTTTTGACTGCAAGCAGTGCGCAGCGCACTTTGTTCCCGGGAAACCTCCTTCACCATCTGCCGCGCCAGAGCTCCTGATGGCACAACGCCCGTCTCAAGGGTGTTGGCTGCCGACTGTTTTCAGACCCTCGGCATTGGGACCAGGTACTCCTCGACATCTTTCACGGACCCCGCAACACCTCTGCCTGGTCTACTTCACCCCCGAACCCGACCAGCTGTCTGTTATCACCCTTCGGTTGGAAGCTCGAGCCCCCGGCTGCCAGACGCAGCCACCCCGCACGCTCCCGACACCTTCGGCCGGGTGCGGCGGCCAAACTTGCCCTGCTCTTTCGCGCTCCTCAAGGCCCTGACGCCCATACAAAACAAACCCCGACGATCTGCATCTCATCAACGCTCCTCAATGCAACCTACCTCCACCGATGTTATTTTTACATTTCCTAAAACCCGATTCAGCCGCCCACCATTATGATGCCCTAATCCTTTCTGAAGACATGTCAAACACCCTCTTCCCAATTCAAGTACTTTTACACTGCGTCAATATATGTGGAACACTCCACAGGGCGTTACTCCAAATAGGGTCAAGAACAATTTGCTCGGACTCCTCACACCTTTGCAAACAATTCGCCATAGTTAGCATTGAAACATTGAATTCCTGTTCCTATTCGCTGAAAGACAGGAAAAAAATGCCAGGAAGAACATAGACACCATTTTCAATTTGGTGCGACAAATTCCTGCATTGAAGAAGGTCAGTGTCGCAAAAAGCTTTCTGGAATTCTGTGATATTTTACTGGCAACCTGCACCCAAGCAGCAAGAGAAAGTAATCATTTAATTGCTGACATGTTATTCGGCCATCACTTGAAGTATCTGCCTGGATATTAGTTGCCATTGATTAATGGATCAAAATTGAAAGCATTTTGGTGTTGCTTAACATTTATGGCAAAAGTGACCCATTGAAATTGTGGAAAAGCATAACAAAGTGTGGATTTGTGGAGAACACGAGAGACTGATGGGAGGAAGAACTTTATTTTCATTATGGCTTTTCCTTTTTCGGTGAACGCACGCATGCTACATGCTCTCGAGGCATTTGTTGTTCAAGGGTTGGCTTGGATTTTTGATGGGCTTTTCATTTGAGTGTGAGCTTAGAAAATTTTGCTTTGTGGTATTGAGAGTGGTCAGGTTAAATCTGACTTTTTTCTTGTTGTTTTCATCTTTGATCTTCTCGAGGCGTCAGGAATGCCTTGGCAGGCGCTCAGAAACCTTCAAGCAAAGACACACAGAAAAGCCACACACAGGAGAAGTCAAAACAAGCACAAAATACATCATGCAAAATGCCACACACAGACAAAAACTATGCCTGGAAATTTATGTTCCTCTTGAAAGTGTGCAGTGAAACTTTGACGAAACAAGTAGAAACGTGATTGAAATTATTCAAAACGTTTCTGTGACAACTGTTTCTTCACACAACAGCATTTTCAAGACAAGCGACAGTTCATTTGGACACAGACAACACAAGCGCGAATGGACTGCGTGAACAAGGCGCATGATGTGGTAACAGATGCATCAGGATGACTGCACCAATTGCAACATTTTTATGGTTTTGAAATGGCCCCATGTTCCAAGCCGCCACCAAGCGAAGAAGCTGAAGGCATTTTGCCTGAACTAATGAGGGAACAATGGGTGCACAACTCAGCTCACGCCTGTCTGATTGACTATTGATAGCCCCACTAAGTCTTAACCCTTTGTAACGTCAATGTTCCCTCCGTATTTCCCCGGCAACAGCTTTGACTGTCCGCCCGGTGCGACGGGTGAGCCTCAGCTCTCAAACAGTTACACAGGATCCGTGAGCCATCTTCACCAAGCCTGGCAAAAGATATCATCTTCCCCTAGATCTTCCTTGTCTCAGATGATAAAAACCTTCACAGTTTTAGCCACAGCATCAAAATGTTTCTGTCTCACCAAAGATTACGAAAAGTGGAAATTGCGAATTATCAAAGAACGATCTTTGTCGACTTGCAGCAATCTGCAGAAGTCATTTCTCAGTCGATAAGAAGAACTCATGTCGGTTTTACAACGGAAGTGAAAGTTTAAACATTTTCTTTCATGTTTTGCAAACAGAGAAAAACTGCAGGAGCAACATACTGACACCCCGCGACTTGGTACCAATGTTTGGTTGTAGAAGCAAGAAAGAGAAAGCAGCTTGTGATTAACGGTGAAATGACTTGACCTCATGCTTCAATGACCAAAACATTACCATTCTCTTGCCCAAGAAAAACATCGATATTCCGCAACCATGTCAAAACTCCAGCTCAGACTAATGTGAATATTATGACAACAAGGCCGTGATCCATGGTTTATGATGGAAACAGAGGTTCACAGGGAGCTAGGAACATTTTTTGCTAAATCCTCCTGGCACCTGTTTATTCATTTATCTCCCCCGAAATGGATGCATCATTTGCAGGGGGTAGGGGGAGGTTTTATAGCCAGAAAGAGCAGGAAAATTCTGCCGGATGAATGTAGCATTCCAGTGTTTCTGTGATGATGCCATGGTTGCCAGTTCATAGACTAATCCTTGGTCCGCTCTGCAGTTTGATCACGCAGATCTAACGCTTCGCGTTCGTCAGTGCATGATGATCATGATGAAACTTTTCTCTGCAAATGTAAAATCTTCAAAGCAAGAGTCTCAGATACTGTGGTAGCGTGTAAGTTATTGTATTGTACATTCTCCTCAAATTCGGTCAATCCAAGTGTTAGCTTTGAGAAAAAGTTGAGCCGAGGGAGAATGTCGCGTCTTGTGTTCTGCTCGCTAACATCAGCTGATGTGTGAAAGAAAATAAAACCTGAGTCACTGGGTCACTGTGCTTTGTGTCATAAAAATTTGAATTTGGAAGCCACCCCAGAAAAAATGCATTTAAAAGACAGTTGGGCTTTGCAGAAGCACTGCCCCGAACAATGACGGCCTGACCTCCGTGTCAAGTGTTCTGCCTCCAACTGAAATACCAAAAGAAACATTTCCCTTTTAAGGACACCACGTCTCTTGGCACGGAAACATATCCTTTCTCGCTGGAGAGAAATGATTCAAAGAGTCTCCTGAAAGTTTTTGTGGAGACAGTGAATGGCCGCAAATGTTACCGTTCTCTTCTGCGGGAGTGTTCGTGGCTGAATTCAGCAAAATATTACCAATTAATATTGACTTATTGGTGCTTTCCACCTTAAGTGTCAGAGCACATGGCACACCTCTTTCACTGACTGGCTTTGCATCTAAGATTTACCGAGATTTGAATGCGTTTGAATGAACTGCACAACTCGAGCCATTGAAGGCCCACACTTGATATGCCTTCGTACGAATAAAAGAAGAGAAATGCTGATAAAAAGGAGGTGTGTCAAAGGTGTCAAAATGGTAACATTGGAATGTGATGCCTACACCGTGCCATAGTAACAGAACAATATTGTGAGAATCTGAGACATAAATACAGATATTCCACGAGGTGCCTGAGACAGGACGTCCACAGAAGTGTGATTTAGGCTTTCAGCAAATTTTTGTCGCAATGGCAGCGTGGTCCCTAGATTTTGCAACAACTTCTTGCGTGCTGCAAAGTTCCACTGGCTGTGGAAGGTTTGAATTTGTTTTTGGGCAGAAGTTTTTGTCCACTTTGCTGAAAAGACAAACTGTCGCAGAAACAAAGGGATGAGCCCAGTTGTTTGACTGGTGTTGAATTTCAAAGAACATCAGGGTCAGCGAGAGACAGATACCTGATAGCTGCTGCCATTGCCAGGTGCGTCTTCTTGCAGTTTGATGCTAAATAATTCTGACAACTGCAATTCTGACCTATCAGTGGCAACAGCAAAGATGCGAAAAGCGCTGAATTACTGGACTTGGCTCCTCGTCTATCTCTCGCAGGGTGTTGGAGTGCGCTTCATCATGTTGGGGTCGCAGCAAGTGTTCAGGCCTTCGTTCCTGCATCAAATCTGCCCATACATTTGAAAGGTGCAAGCAAAAGCAAAGACCACTCCTTTCTGCAAAAGCAAACAAAAATTAAATTTTAAGATTTATGCGGGAAACTGACAATTCAGCTGTGTGCACAAGACAAAATGCAATACATTGTCTTGAAAATCGGTTCGCTGAAAATTTCAGGCTTCTCTGCAGTATTTCACAGCTGTGCATGTAAATTGTCATCAAGCTGTGCAGGAATAATGACGGCCACGTGGATTGTTGTCAGATCTCTATCACATTTCTTCTTCCGACGCTCCCGATGCGGTCTTCCCAACCCAGTTCCCGATTGCTTGCGAATTCAGCTGGACTTTTTAGTATGCAGCCATTAGGAATCGCTTAAATATTTGAAGAGATCATGGATCTTACCTCTTCCCATCACGACGGAAACATTGTCCCATTTGGTGAAGAAAATCGTCCTGGGACGTCACAGTAGTTTGCCTCACGCGGCACATCTGGGCAGGAATTTTATGTTAATTAAATTGTTGTTTAATTATTCATGTAAAACGTGTGGTATAACCTAATTACCAGATGTTGGACAAGTTGGACAGACATGGTAAGGTGACAAGTGCGTTACTGATCGAGTTTTGATCCGATTAAGGGATGAGAAATCACGACTTCACTGCTGCCCCGGTATCTAAGAGGATTTTTGATCAAGAAAAGGGAAAACAAGCAAAGCATTAATCTCTGGGAGTCATTCGGAAAATTCGGACCTTCATTTTGTTGGGTGTGTGCCGGCACTTGAGTAAATTGGCAGATGAAGCGAATGTAATGAATGAGAAGATTAGTTGTATCATGGCGCTGCCCATGTCAGAATGTCCCGAAATTGTGTTAAAAGTGCCTCGGAATTATGATGCATCCCTCAGTCAGCTGAAAAAGCAGGCCATCTGGGCTGGTTTTTCGGGCGGGGGAGAAAGGCGAGGGAAGGAAGGAGTGTCGCTGCATTCAGCAAGCAGCTTCTCAGCTGCCCGCGACTGTTTTGTTTCCCGACATGTTCATTATGCCGTCCGTGAAACTTCAAATTAATAATTCAATCTCGTTCTTTATTGAGTCATTAGAAAACGAAGCACAGCCGCGTCTGTCGGTGCCCGGTTTCGCGCACTTCCCGAAATCCTTCAGGATCAAGCAATCCAGATCCTCGATATGGATTTCGATTCAGATGACTAAATTCCAAACCTGTAAATAACACCGAAGGGTGTGAGTCGAGCATTCTGAACATTTTCGGAATTCATTTCAATTTTTGACGAGTGATGCTGAGAAATCTGCATCTTTGATCAAAGGCAGCGTGCGTCATAAAATATTGCTTCCATACATTCACAAAATGTTCATGCCCCTGTTGCCCGAAAAGTGGCTCGCCTCTTGATGTTGTGGAGTGCGCCCCGCCCTGCGTCTCTCCGCAACTGCAGCGCCTTCAACATCTGCTGATCTCGGGCACGAGCAACTCCGACACGGACACTCCCAGCGCTGGGCGCGCAGCAGCCATCATTTCTCGGATCACAATGATGAACTGTCATGAGTCAAAATCAAGAAAGGCTGACTTGTGCCAACTGACGTGTAATCAAGTGGAGGCTGATTCCGGCAATAGAGAACGGCGATCCGAGCTCACGATATGCAGTGATTTTGGGCGGTGTCTATCTGCCATGTTCTTTATCCCACTAGAATGCACAAGCAGTCATTTAATTGGAAATAATGGAGTAGTTGTTGGATTATAAAGCGTTCTTCCAATGGAGTTGACATCATCTGACAGAAAAGAGGGTCTGCTCGCTCCTGAGTGTATTGGGGGAAATCACCTCAAACTTTCCGCAAAATGTTCATGATTTGTCGCACACATTGCGCCTCATCAGACAAATCTCAAACTTTTACCTTTCAACACACGTCTCCGCTGAACTCAAAAGCAGCTTTGATATTTTTGAGTTTCTTCGGTGGCTGAGCCAACTAGTCTGCAGAAATGTGTCCAAATTTTAAATGGGCCGCTTGAATAATTGATCGGCTGGAGTTGGCCGGGGCGGCGGAGGCAGGTGATTCCTGCGCGGCTGGTGGCCAGGTGCAGGTCAAAGTGGATTCAGTGTTGCTCGGAAAGAGTTTGCGGCAACGGAGGAAAGCGAACGTACGCTATCTGTCTTTGCTGATTACTACGACAGTTGATCCGTCGAGTCGAGACTGTCCAGTCTGAGAGAAGAATTCTGACCATTCATGCCATGCTGTGAACAGCTCAGACATGTACAATGAATTTTGTTGTGAGCGTGGGCACTCAGTGGTGAGGTACGAACTGAAGTCCTCTCATTGAGTCATACATTGACAGGAATCATCGCAGATTCCGAGTTGGGTTGAGAGATGAGTATCTGTTGCGTCATGTTGATCAATATGTTGACCACCCAGGGGCCTGATTCTATCTCAGCAACCATGGCACGTTCAGCAATCTGAAAATATTCCCAAAGCATACGAGCTTCAGATTAGTGCCAAAAGCTGTGAATTCGAATCAATACTTTGTGCGATTTCCTTTTCACAGCCAATACATGTGAAACGACATGTCTCCGTGTTAATATTTGTCAGGAATCAACCTTATTGAAACGATGTATCAAAATTTCTGTATATCTGCGCCAGAAAGAGCGCGTGTCGCACGTCTAAAAGGTGTTTGCTTCCAAAAATCAATTTATTGTATTCGTAAACACCAGGTTCCATTTTTGGTATTTGCTCGTGGAAAAGGTGGCGCACACCAAACATACGCGGAGCCTCTTTTCCCTGTATCAAATCGTCCGCATTCGCCGCATATGTTAGTTTTACCATCTGCTTTCAAGTGGTTCCTGAAATAAGGTAAACATGAAGCGCTTAGCATGAAGAAAAGTGTATGCAGTGTGCGTGAGTCTGCGCGTCCTGCCAGAGAGAAGGGACAAAACGAAGACGACGAGATTTCTAATATGTCTTTGTCAGGTACGAAAAAGAGAATCGGTTTTCACACCTCAGTGTCTTCGCACTGGGAATAAAACTTTCTATTGTTGCAGTGAAAATTAATTAAACCTCAAAGCTGCCACATGGTAAAGTAAATGAGTTGTTCCTCTGTTTTGTGTTCGCCTCTTTCGGTGCGAACGAGTTTTGTTTCGCCCTTTGTCCCTCCAGGTAAATGGGGAAACCCCCTGGGACTGCACAGAGAAAGCTCTGTGGACATGACTGCAAAAACACAAGGCCAAGCTGAGGAAAATATTTTCCAGGGAATGTATACTTTCAGTGTCAAAAGGAATTTTCAATTTCCGAGGTGATCTAAAATAAATAGAGTACGATAATTGATCACTGGCAATGCAGAGGATTTCTTTCCGTGTTTGTTCCGTTGTGTCTGACAAAATGCGCGCATGTTTCGAGTTCGTGGACGTGATTGGAAGATCGCGTGCGTCGTCCTACAAAAAGGTAAATAGTCAGCGTTGCTGAATTATTAATTCATACAAAACGGAGATTTATGAACTGGTGATCATTGTTTTGTTGAGGTCGCACTCTGGAACACAAAAGAGCCGGGCTATTTGTCCAGCATTGATCGAACCTGCAGACTGAGAAGTGATTGTCACTTGACTGGTTTGTTAATACTGTTCAATAAATGGCATTACTTTTCGTCACATAATTTTTTCTATTGAGCCTGAAAGGCATTTTGCTTCATTCCAAACATATCAGAGGTGTTGAATAATTGCACAGAAGTTGTGTTATTTCGAGTCAGATACAAGCGTACTTTTTTGCCTCACAAAGAAAGAGTTGGAGTTGAGAAGAGTTTCAGGAGATTAACACAAACGATCTGAGCATTTGCATAAAAAAGTGGTGGCAACACACCATTAAGAACACACACGTAGCTATTGAGATTTCCGTTTGAGATAACTACACCCCATATCGTGTTTTAAATCAAACTCATCATTCAGCAACAGAATCAGATATGTACAGTGAGGAAAACATCTGACCCATTTCTACTCGCTTTGAAACATCCTCCCGAAGTTCACACAGCGGAACATCCGAAGAGGTATGCCTTGTGTGGAAACCACCACCAAACTTCAACCATAAAGCAATTCATCAGAGCTCCTGCGAACTTTTGAAACCTACAATGTGGTTTCAAAAGGGGATGTTACATTACCCACTGAAAAGTGTGGATCGCGGACTTTACTAACCATTAGATTATAAGGTTGATGTAGCAGAAAATGTGTATCTCAATTAGGAATCCAAGCTTCTACGATCTTTGATGATCTTGTGTATCAGATTAAGCGAGGGGTTGACAGAGTGGCAGGAGTTAATTAAAACGTCCGTTTCCTCGTGTAGTTTCAGATCACGAAGAGGGCGACGACGTGTTGGACGCGCCGCTCATAGAGAAGATGGACGACGGCGTCTCCGACAAGGACCTCAGCATGGACGGGGACGACTCGAGGGACTCGCGGTCCGCGACGCCGCTCAACCAGAACGGACTCGACCACCACAACAACCACGCCCACGCGCTCGCCGCCAATAACGCCAACAACAAACTGACCAACGCCAACTTCGGTGGCGGCGCCGCTGCCGCTGTTGGCCCGAACGGCAAACTAGCTGCTGCCCCAGCGGGCATGAACACTCTGGGAGGAGTGCCTCCCACCCTGGGTGACATGGAGTCCCCCGAAGTCAAACAAGAACAGAACAATAACTTGTCGCTGTCGAACAATAACAAGACCAACACGTCCGCGAGCAGTAACAAGAGCGACGGGGACGAGGCCGTGAGTGACCTGGACGAGGCCGATTCCGAGTCTCTCAAGGGCGACGGGTCGAAGGAGAATACGACCGGCACCGGCGTCGGCGCCAAGCGCCGCGGGCCCCGCACCACCATCAAGGCCAAGCAGCTCGAGATTCTCAAGTCAGCGTTCGCCGCCACGCCCAAGCCGACCAGACACATACGAGAACAACTCGCGCAGGAGACCGGCCTCAACATGCGAGTCATACAGGTGAGAACTTTGCACTCACTGCAAATTGCACTTCCTGCTGCAAGAGGTGCCTTGAAACATCGAATTGATTTGCAAATTATGGCTGTTGCGTGTCTCATAATGTGCCAAGTACACCAGAAGAAACTTGTCCCAAGGCATTGATTCGTCCGATGTAAACGCACATATCTGACCCTGTATCAAGTGCCAAATGAGTTACCTGCAGCTTTCCCCAGTGAGAATGGACAGGTGTTCTTGGACATGCTCGCCTTTCCTTTATCGTTCGACTGTCGCACTTTGGAATTTTTTTCGTGCGCAATTATTCTCGGTGCGTACATCGAGCTGCTTCGCTTTGAAGCTCGCGGGGAGGGTCAGCCCTCCCCGGATCGCTCCCGAGCAGCTGCAAACCACAGGAAGCGCGCGCCACGTACTCAAAAAGAGCGCTTGTTTCGGGGGCGATAAATCTCTGTCCGAGTCGTCGGACATTCGTGTTAAGCTGCGCCTTCAAAGGCACCCGGCTTTGTACGGCCTGGCAGTTTAACGCAACTTATCATGGTAATTTGTGTGGGGGCTTTCGGGGGTCAACGTTTGTGGGGACTGGGGACACACAGCACGCGATCATGCGTTTCTCCCAGCTGGAGCATTTTGCCGCAATATCGAACCGAAGGTGACTCTCGCAGCAGGTAAGTTGGAAATGCGGAGTGTTTGAGGCTGTCGACTGAACAGGCAACTAATGGCGCGGGGTCACCGAGGCTTTGAGGTGGAACAAAGGTACAACAAAACACGCCATCGATCTGGAGGCTTTTCACATGAAATGAAACGGAAAGCAACACGCCATCAGCGTCAGCGCAGAGAATGCAGCTCGCTCCCTCGCCAGCTAAAAAATTGTTCGCCTCTGCGACAGAATCTTTGATCCACCAGAAATCCACCACAAAGCTTTCTCCGATATGCAAGTTTTCCACTTTTCCTTACTTTTAAATCTTGGGCTTTAAAATAAAATCTCTGCCAGCCGAGGTGTTATCCACAGACGCAGTACCAGAGATTTAGTGAAATTTATTCATTGCTTGCATCCAGGCAGAAAATTGTTGGAGGCTCAAACGGGAGAAATCAGTAAGCTGCACACGAGTCATTATCTAACCATCATCGGCATAAATTAGCAACTAAAAGGTATTAATTATAGAATTTAGTCCATTTTAATCTCCTTAATCTCACTATTTTACATGACAGGGTTACCAAGAGAACGTCAATTTGATGTCGAAGAATCCAGTTATCCAATTAATAACTGTCAAGAGCACTGATGGCCTCAATATTGTGGCACATTCAGCATTTACTCCAACAATGCCGCTCCCATTCTTCAAAACAGAAAATCAAAGAGAGTAATGGTAATGTACGACGCTCATGCTACGAAGCCACTCGTCATTGATACTGCACGACATTTGGATATCTGTGACAATCTACAAATCCTCAAGCCCCACATTAAATTTGCTGTTCTGGTCTCCCGTCAAAAATTCATCGGCGCGATTTCCGAACTGGAGTTGCTTTCTGGGTCTTCGCGACTGTGACCACATCGCTCAAGTGGTGGTGGCTGAACTCTGCAAAATAGTTGTAAGGCACAATCTTGAAAAGCTGAGCAATCGGCTTGGGTTGCGCTGGTTAATTATCGGTACACAGACCCGTGTTTACTCAGCTGAGTCTCTGCAGTCTGTGATCGTGTCCAGAAACGGCGCTTCTGCCGCGGCGTGAGCTGCTCAAGTGGCCGCAACATCTTGTCGAGAGGCAACGGATACCGCCAAAGTAGCTCTGCCCTGCAGGATCGAAAGTGGCAGAGGCAAAAGAGTAATGAATTTATTTCGTCTCGCACCAGTTTTCTGAAGACGATGAGTTTAAAATTTGGAGGAAACTGAAAATACAAAAGGAAGAAAACTGATACAAGAAAACATGGACAAAGTTGTACTTCGTCTCACAAGATCCAGAGACAACAGTGTTCACTGGCTTTGACCAAATCGGAGAGCCTCGAGCTGCGGAGCTGGTTTTCTCTTTGGTTAAACGCAAAGAAACTGACCACTTCTTTGGCTCTTTTCGGAATTAAGTGGAACAGCCGTTCCCAGTGGGGCAGCTTCATCCACGAAGAGACTTGTCTGAGAACTGGCAGAGCAAATCTGTTTGTGCAATCAAATCTGGGCTCTGTAAACTTGTGGATAAGTTTCCAGCGAGCAAACAACTGGATCGGCCATGCGAGTCACTTGTTTGTTCTCGTATTGATTGTGGATATTCGTTCCCGTGCTCGGGCGGTGGGCCTAATTTGTTCTTGGCACACACACGCGGCGCGCGGCGCTGGCCCCCGCGCACAGACCCCGCTTGGGAAGGGTCCGCGCCGCGCAGCGCCGCCTCGGCACGTTCCCTGTGTTCTCCCTGCCACTGATTTTCGCATTGAAATGGCAGAGCTGGAGATTCTGTTTTTTTCTCCAAGATGCTTGTGTGCACCGCACAATACCTTCTCGAGGGCATTTTCTTGTGACGGGCAACTTGATCGCTTGTCAACAGTCTCAATCTGATTGTTGCCACGTCGTTTTGTTGTCTGCGTGGAAAAGTTTTGAAATTTCTGTTATTGATGGTCATATTGAATAATTGAAAAGTGCATCGTGTAACTACAGAGGCTGATATGCCCTGACCAAAATTCAAGAACACCTGCTTGGTGCGGAGGTCACCCGACCTGGGTGTCGCTGCACGCGGCTTCAATTGTCCGACTGTCATACCAGACACAATTGCAAAATGCAGTGATGATTTTAGCACTGCAAATGTACAAAACAAACCAAATTCTGTTTGAGCATTCAAAATTATTGCTTCGAACGAAACATGCCTGGAATATTTTTTGTTGCTGCAAATAATTACTCTTCCGTGGTGTTTAATTTGAAATCCATATCTGGCAGTGAAAACAAATGAGGACTTATGAAGACCTGAAACACTGCAAAATCCTCTGCATTACTCAATCATTATTATGTAAGAATGTAGTGACTTTTCGTGACCCAGTTTTCTGAATGTGTCCTATCTACGGTGGAGCAGGGAAGTCACAAAGCTATCCATCAATCGCTTACAGGAGCTCACTGGAATAGTACAGACACATCTGCTTGGTCCCCGTGGTATCAGAAATAGATAGAACCAAGATAGGAGACAGTTAAATCCATGAAGCCCTGCCTTGGATTGGGACTGGGACTCGGGCACGGATAGGAGTGAGGGAGACAGGAGACAGGGGCTGCTTCCCTCCCATATCCCCAAACCCTTCTCTCGTGTGTTTCCTGACTTCTTCAAGCCCGCCCTGCCTTCTGTGTAAATATGCAGAAATATGAGGATTCATGCTGCAGAAAGGGAGGAATGATGTAATGAGGATCACTGTGACATGCAAAGCCGGGATTCAGCAGACACCTGCTCGCAGTCTAAATTTCCCACTGAACCGCTAGATTGACGAGGGGATGAGTTGCATGACCCACAACAGCTATCATGTCAGTGTGGGACAGCTGATTTACAGTTGAAGAGTCCGTTGCCTCTGAAGGTCCATCCCCTAGCTGCTGCAGTTGCAGGGAACAGACAGCATGTGGATGACCCATTCCGCGTCGCGCAAAACAAAAGATCTCTGAATTTCCCATTACCATCGCCTGCGCACACATGGACCACGCCGGGTGCCCCTCGGTGGCTCTGCTCCATGGCTGCGTCGCAGAACACAGATGGTCACTAATCCTTGAGCACATCCATGTCAGCCATTTGAATTTCTATCAGGCTTACCATATTGCGCGCCTCTCCCTCACAGATCATCTGCGTCTTGCCTGCCTCCCCCTCCCGCCATCCGTCTCCCGCTCCACCGTCGCGAGAGCCGCCGAACATCTCTGACAGCTTCGACACCCGAAGCATTTCCCAACTGGTTAAACCAACATTTCTGCCTGCCATGTACCATGGTGTTGCCTGACATGTGTATGATTTACATAGCTGTTTATACCTCACGCTAAATTATGGGCGCAAAGGATTTTTGTTTTCCAAAAATTTTTCTTTTGTTCACAGATGATATTTTCTCGGTGAAAGTAGGTTGACATCAGTCTCATCTTGTCTGTGCAAAAGGGCAAATGTCGATCCATGTTGTTGGTTTGAGATCATTCACACGCTGAACACTGAGCAACTAAATCAATCGCTCCTCACACCGCTGGAAAACAAGCTTTTTCCACTGCAGTATCTTTGACCGATCTTTGATTTGAGTGACTTGTGTGAGTTCTGGAGCGCAAGACACGAGTCAGAACAGAGAAGACGATTTGTTCATCTACAGCGGACCGAGACACACATGATATACGATGTGTGTACAGATCAAACACAGTCACTGTACTTGATCCATGGGCATGGTTGCCTTTACAATGTACACAGTTCAATATGCAATCAATACCGGGTTCTGCAGTTGGACTGGAGCCCAATCAATTTGCTATTGTTTCCTCTCATGTCCCGAGTTGAGGCGCCGTCGAGGAATGGATCCAAGCAGCACACTACTGTTGAGAGCAAAAATGCTGTGTCTCATCAAAGGTTGCACATTTCAACAAGGCGCAAAACTGTTTGTGTGATGGTCCTTTTTTCGTTTTGTCTCACTTGTGATACAAAGACTAATCCGTGAACCACACTGAAATGACCCTTGCTGGCCACATGGAATAAATTATGGCGAGTGAGAAGGGACGCTCAATTGTCCAACTTTGGTTTGGACAAATCATCCCAAGCACAAAAAATATCCTGCATTGGCCGATTAAAATCGAAACATGAAAGTGTGCCCCGCCATCGAGAAGTGACCATTAACTTGAAAGTGAAGAGAACATAAACCGATTACACGCACTTCAATTCCACAAAGTGCGGATGAGAAATCAAGTATGCCTGCAGGACTATCAATTGAATACTCCGCAATTAAAGCAAACAAAAAACGGAAGAAATATTGGGCTCATTTTCAGTTCAGTTTTCATGCCTCTGAGCAAAAAGCCAGTGTCAGGATGGATAGGGGCTCGAGGAGCGTGGTTGTTTGTCTTCATTAAGGTGGTTTCGTGCGATAATCGTTCGAAAGATACGCCAATATCTTGCTCGAATTCGCCATGTAGAAGAGAAGAAACAGTTGACAACTCAGAGCTGGCAGAGAAAACGAAAATCTACAAGAGGCAAAGCCATGTGAATGGTCCAAGACGAAACTTTTATGTGTTTCCAGCAAGTAGAAAGCTACCTTAAAAGGAAGAAATTGTGAAGCCTACTGATTTTTATTTTCGGTCAATTTGCAATTCAAATGAATTTCAATGATACAGGCTGGGTGCACGGGTGTTGCCGCCAGCACCACAGGGGTGCGTAACGCGTCTCCTGTGAAATCCAGCTCACATTTTGCATATTTGGGGGAGACTGCGTATTGAAAATGGGTCATATTGGCGCAACCGAGACCCCATCGTGTCGAACCCAAGCTGGTGGCGCGCGGCACATAACACGGGCGAATGTTTTCCCATTCAGCAGTGGACAGGCGACCAGTGTGTGACTCGGAATAAATGCGTCACCGCCAGGGCAGCAACCGCAAGTCCATGCTGAAGCAGCATTAAAGGGAAGATCTTCGGTCTGAAGTCAATAAACCAATTGACAGGGCTCGAGGAAGACTTACAAGGCTTGAATGAGTACCCACTTCCTAGCTACTGAGAACAGTTTAAGTGGCCATGTGAAGAGAAATAGGAGAGCACTTAGTCAACTGCTTACTATGCTAATTCTCCTTCCAGCACAATATTGTTACTCAGATTTCCGCCGAGACAAGTTCGTAGTCTTGTGAGGCTTCCTGGTCTTGTACTATGCCGTCCATTTCTTTCAGTGATGCCGTAAAGAGTGATAAATTGGTTCCATTTATCAATGAAAGTTGTCGCAAAGTGGTGGAGAAACTGTGGCCAAAAGCAGAGATATGCGAGTATTCTGGGTAAGTTGGGAATAAAAAGCCTTTAAGAATGCCCAGCGTCCATATTAACAACTTCATTTACGATCATTATACAGGAGAGAGATGCCTGACATGTATCTGGACTGCTTTATGAGTGAGAATTTCTGGATATTAGGTCGTGATCCAAGTCCCACCAGGGACCAGAAGGGGTTTACTCTTGTCTCGGGTAGTTGTAGAGATTAATGCCACCGATAGCGAGACAAGGATGCGCGTCCAAAAGGAAAGATGGACGATTGGGGATGTTATCATAAATTTGCAGAGCTGCAGACCCGAGTTTATTCTGCTAAAAATTTGATCCTCTCCGAGGAGCTTTGAAGATGTATGAGTTATGGATTAAAATGGTGAAAGAGGGCATCCTGGATTCTTTGCTGGAGGGAGGATGGAGAGGGATTTGAACTGCAAATAAAATGGTCTCGTGGGTAAGATCACAGGAGCTTGGAGGCAGAAGGGGATCAAGCTTCTTCTTTCGGTAACGTATGATAGGGACGTTCGGAGGCGCCCACGGGCAGCAGAGCAACATCTTCCATCTCCTTCCCTCGCGCTTCTCCACCCTTCATTCAGGGATGACTCTCTTGGGTCATCTTTTTCAGATTTCGGGCACACATTTTGTCGATAAAATGCGTGACAAAATAGGCTGTTTGGAGGATTTGCTGAGGTTGTAAGCAGGTTGTTTGAATCCTCGATGGTCCATGTATTGGACATGCTTAGTCACCCGGAGAAAATATTATTTTTCAGAAAATGTGGTGATTGCATTTGCCGCAAGTCAATAGTCACTCCCTTTGTGGAGCTGGCTTTTGTTTCGCGTGTTCGTTATCTGAGCTGAAATTCTGAGTTTGAAGCTGCACTGCTTGAACCGCTTGGAGCAAAAACATCAAATGAGCAAGTGCGATGAATTTACGCCACTGCCCCGGCACAACTCCTCAAGATCTGGGCACTTATCGAAAGTGCTAATGAGGTGTTTATTTGCCCTGCAGCGACCCAAACATGAAACCAGAAGTATTTCTGAGGTTTAACCAGTTAATAATTCTGATCAGTCACCAACTCATTAACCTCCTATTTGTAGCTCTTTGTCCTTATCAACCGGTATCAATGTATTCATGACCACTTCAGGTATGTTGCCAGTGGTGTAGATAACAGCGATAAGGTCGGGTTTGAAGCCGACACGCCTACTGATTTGCACCAAAATGACGTACATCACATTTTGGCATGTCCGATTTGCCTAGATTATAGTTGTATTATGTTCCCAGGCACTTGCATGATCGTGCAGAGATTTTGCGCCCAGGTATGGCTCAAACCCAAGAGAATCTCCATGCAGAGAAACACACAGTGTACTGTGCAGTTGGTAAAATTTGATACGTGTATGTTGTGTGTTCTCGAGCAACAACTGAGAGAGAAGCAAACCAATTTTAAAGCGTCCGACCAAACTGAAACGAATTTCACACGAAGTTTTCTGGTGTTTTGCTTCTCGCTACAGGTGTTGTTGGTTGGAAAATCCAGATGAAAGGTGCCGATTTCAATCAGAGTTGTGCCAGAGTCACTGATAGTTACAGTGTTGAGTGCGAGTTATGTGTTGCTGTTCAGGTTCCCTGCAATGTTGCCTCGGATTCCAGGTTTTATCTTTATTGGAAGTGACATGATGATAAAAAGTGCGTGTGATACAGGTCGCGGTTCCTGCAAAGGACACCGTTCCGCATGTAATGTGCCACTTGATCTACGTTGTCCAGATTTAACCCCATGAAGCTGGTCACCGGGTAGAAAATGGAAAAAAGCGCACCGCAACCCAGCACGAGCACCGCAAACAGCAAAGAGCACACGAAGAAGGTATTCGCAAACTGCTTCGTGTACACGAATACATCGTGAATTCAGCATGACACCTTTCCTGAAGCGAAACTTCCTCTCCTCCTTATCTTTATCTGCAAAAGAAGCGGCAGCTTCTACTGCGGCGACGCTGGTGGAGAGATAAAATGCCTGGGAATCGGACACTTGAGGCAAGGTGACACAAGGTTTAACGCACGTCAAGCCTCACACCCAATCTATCTCCCTCGCCTGCCAGATTCCCGCTTCTTTCTTGCGACTTGATCGCCAAAACTCAGCTGCGACCGACACCGAGTAATTTTTCAATGTCACGTTTGATTGGTCAGCTCTCAAATCACGGTCGCACTTCTCGCCGACTCGGTATTCCACGTGAGTGAGCAGCCACCATGTTTAGCACACCATATGACAGCATGGATAGCAAGACAAATTGCTTGAAGTCCCGTTCTTTTCGTGTTCAGGGAAGACATAAAATGTTTGCTTGCATCCCAAAACACCAAAACTCAATAAATTCAAAACATGCACACAAAGTGGGATGAAAAGACATGTCGCTTTTCAATGTGTTTGTGGTGTAAATTTCTTCACTTTGAATTTGTGTTTTCACTGCTGCCACTGAAGATGGCTGTGTCCAGATCCATGATGAGCTCTTCTGTTCTGCCGCGAAGAACTTTTCCCCACGAATCCTTGACGGAGGTCACGTAGGTGCGTAAGTTTGGGCAGAACGTGGTGAGACTCGGATTGATGGATGGTCGCGCCGCTCCTCGGGGGTGCGCATTTGGTGGGATCAGCGGGAGGTGAGCGGCGCGCCCGCTGCCGGCCAGAAAGGTGATCGGGGTGGAGGGCACCCCTGCCCCATGGCAGCAGCGATTGCTTTACAATAGCATCCTTACTCTGCTACTCTTGGACACGGGCTCTTTTCCCGAGGCCCAGACTCATTGGCCGGCGCTTGTGCCAGGCTATCCTCGGTAATAAGTCATTCCACCGTGATCGGATATGTCGACCAAGTGTCCCCGGCTCATGATGAATTATGGAAGGGAGAGTTTTCACTGTTCACCGATCCAGCTGTACCTTCAGGGGGGAGGGTGTAAAGTTCCTTCACTGGGGAGGAGGACCAGGGAAACCAAATATGCCCCACATGTTTGTTACGATGCAATGGCACGGCATTTCCACCAAAGGCAAAGAAAAAAGTTGTGCTCCGTTATTAGTAAATTGCACCCTGGCAAATTAGCTTGGACAAGTGTGCCTCCGGTTAGAACTGTGGCGGTGGAATTAAGTGACTGCTTTGCCATTTATCGTCGCGCACATGCCATGCTGTTGGGCAATATCAGGGCTGGTTGTTCAGGATTCAATTTCGAAGAGATCAGAATCAATTTAGGCACCAGTATGTCATGTTGCTAACCATTCAGCAAGTGATCGCTTTCAACGCTTTCAAGTGTTGTTTCCGCGGCGGCGCGCCAACGGTGACAAGTGTTGGAGTGGTATTGGAAAAAGTTTCGCAGTTCTCCTGCACGTGCCCAGCAGAGGTTCTTTGCTCCAGAAGCAGGCGGTCCGAGATGCACTCACACAGTGTGTCTTTCCCGGTCACTTTGCACCTCTCGCTCAATTCCATATGACAAATTGGATAAGTCTGCTTGGTTTGTTATTTTCACACGGCCCTCGGGGGATGCTCAAAGCTTCTCGGCATTAGCCATTCCATTTTTCAACCACCTCTACTTTTCCTGCCAACTTTACCTTGTCCAATATATTTCCAGCAAAGGTCTATATTTCAGGAGCAACAACTCATCATGTTGGGATGTCAAAATTGATTGCTTTACTCGAAAAAGTTGGTGGGAAAATATTCTGTCCATTTCCGGCAAATCAAGGCTAATTTAGGAGTTTTTGGCGGAAACACACGGGTCCTCCCCTTGTTTGGCTTTCTTGCCTTTTGATGGCAAATGGCCCCCAACGAAACTATCGTCCACGCAATCAAACCCCGTTCCTGGCAATCTTTCCGTTTCTCCTGTCCTCGACGAGGAACATGAGGCCCACACCGAATACGTGTCGTTGTGGTGGCACAGACAAACCGCTAATATGATTTAGAGCAATTATCTAATGTGATTATCACAATTAGGCGATTAAGAGGCGCCGCACCTGGTGCGTCCGCAGCTTCTGTTCCCAGGTCTTGCAGCTGAAGTCGATTGTGGAGTGACTGGAGAACCACGTACCTTACAGTTGCGAGAGAAACACGTTGAAGGCGAGGCGAACCACGAGCGTCCTAAAGCACTGGTTAGCCACCGGGGCCAGATA
>JAAUXT010025763.1_pt1 | contig 55085 bp, 53 predicted proteins | sample 7278171 | NCBI WGS metagenome assembly JAAUXT01 (sample SAMN14350112, study PRJNA611818) | marine sediment metagenome | isolation source: surface marine sediment (1.8m) | place: French Polynesia: Moorea | collected 2018-08
ATTCACATTTACTATTTTCACACAGCCCCCACCCCCACCAGGAGTGCAGTCCTGCCCCATGTCACTGTTACCATTGCACCACACACGATCATTACCCATGAGCTGGAAGGACGCACCTGTTGTGAAAAATGGCTGTTCTAAAAGTGCACAACAGGAAAAAGTTGCTGTCGCATTTGTGTGTGTGTGTGTGTGTGTGTGTGTGTGTGTGTGTGTGTGTGTGTGTGTGTGTGTGTGTGTGATATCGGCCCCGTGTGCCTGACCACCCGGGCCGAGAATATGATCACAGGTACGTGATCTGCTTCTTCGAATCTGTGCGTGTTGCGCTGTACATTTTGCATCAATTTGGCTGTGTGACACAGCGAAAGGGTGACGACAGGACGACAGGTGCTCAGTTCAGCAATGGCCAAATTGCCACCAAGTCAAGATTGGGACTCACAAAAGGCAACAGAAAGAAGCATATGTTACTTCTTTCGCTCTACCCTAATCATCTCGACCCCTGGGTCAGCAGGTGTGTTTTCTTGAATGCCACAGCCGTGTAATTCTCTGAACTACACATGCCCCAGCGGACCTCCCCAGAATTCGTGCACGGAAATCACGGACGTGCATCCTGGAGCTGTGTATGTCAGTTCCCAGGACTCGGACAGGCACAGAACTAAGAACACAAACTTTGATCATTAGCAGCAGCCAGACCTTTAATTTCTAACGGCTGTCCCACTTTTCAGGCCATTGATTGGTTCAGCGAGCCTGCAGCATGCTCTGATAACATTTTGAATGGCACTCCAGCAAGGTCCGGTTGTCAATCAGGCGCTTTGTCTTTTGAAGTTGCTGCCCGAGTTGCCCGGGCAATTTTACTTGCAGCTTTAGAGCGCCCCAGAGGAAACGTCGGGCTAGGATAGACTTGCGACAAGGAAAGAGTGAATTTCAAGGCTAATTTTCAACCTATACAAGAATTTTTGTTGCAGTAAAGCACTGTTTTTACAATACACTAATATAGTGTTCTTGTTCGATGTTTTGCCGTATGAGGAAAGGTGTTTGATTACTGATGTGTGGAAAGTTCAATTTCTTTGCAGACAAGGCTTAGTCTACACGTGTTTTGTGCTGCTCAGGAGCGACATCCAGTGGCCGTTTCTCAGACAAAACAAAGCTAGAGCAGCACTTCAAAAAGTGTTCATGGACGATAGTAAACGTGTGTTGGATTTTCCTTACATCCTGAGCACAATTTAGATCAAAAGGACGTACTGTTTGGCCATGCCACACGTGAATTCGAGTGGCGGGGATGATTTGGCATCCACTGATGAGGTGAAAGTGTACAAGGATGAAGGGGAAGAGGAGAAAAGATCCTCGGAAAGTTTGTCAGAGGAGAAGGATGGCTTGGTGACTGAAACCGAAGAGGTAGGCCGAACCCAAAATCACGGATTACCACTGCAAACTGGACGCAATTTTGAGGCTTTCTCGTGCCTGCCACGCCTCGCAGATGGGCGATGGTGTGCAGGAACGTGTGGGCTTCATGTGTCTCCTCTTGGTTTTCCAGGACAAGAATGGAGGGGCGTACGAAAGCGGAGAGAAGGGGTCGGGGGCTGGGCACGACGGTGAGTGAAGCCATTACATTGCATAGCACAGGGAATCACCGCTTCACATGCGCGTGTACTACATCAAAGGGATCATTGCACCGAGCTCAACTTGTCCTAGTTTTCAGGAGAAGTATAGATAAGCTAAAGTCAAGCTTGTGTTGATCTGCTGTGGGAGGATTTGAAAGTTCAAAAACTGAGCATCCCTGGGTCGACAATTAGCGTGTGTAACGTAACGTGTCGGCGTTGTTTGAAGTCCAATTTGACCTCATTTTGGTCCCTTTGATGTCTTTACAATAGAAGGTAGCCTGATTTGGTAGCACAGCTCGATGATATTGTCTTGTAAACGTCTCAAACAGTTGGTTCGTCCAAGACAGACTTTGGTCTGACACCGGACTCTTGATATCACTGCTGGTTCGCGGGCTGCGCAGCCCCGACCGGCCGAGGCACTTGGCCCTCCGGCGTGAGAAATTCAAATTTCTCGGACAGTGAATGGCATCAACATTTCCTCTCCCATTACATGTGTCTGGGCTGCTCGGGAATTTTGTTCGTCTCTCAGTGTTTTAAAAACGGAGGTTGTTGTTTTGTGGGTGTGACTGTTCACTTTTTGATCATTTTGCCAGTTTTCCTTTTGCACAAACTACAAGTCCCAAATCTTCATTTCAATATACATTGCCCGTTTCTTGTCGTTTTCAGGCAAAAGCTCGGATGTGTCTGGTGTCGACAGAATCACCATGTCCCCGTACCTGTTGTCTCCGTACTACGCGACCAATGGTGCTACTCTTCCCGGAAGCTTGGTAAGGATTTTCTTTGCCGCACTTCTTGAACAAATCATGTGTTTTCGAGTACAAGTGCAGTTTTTGTTGTTCAGGGCACGTTGATGTTGTAAATGCAAAATGGAGCGGTAACCCACGTTCGTGTGCGTAGCCAACATTTTCAAAATTCTGTCCTTGAGATGATGTATTTCCTGATTTGTCACGAAAACAGGTTTAAATGGCCGAAATCTTTGTTGCCGTTTTCACCTGTCGCTTTCCGCGTGGGGTTCCTGAATTTGTCAGTTACAAATCAACGTGGGCTGCAGAATTTCGCCAAGTCTACAATTTTAAATTAATTATGGCACACATTTCTTAGAAAAGAAATTTAGAGAACTGGTATATGTCGTATTTTCATTACACAGAAATTAAAAATTTGCACTCTTCATGACTTGTTTTATTTTTTGTGGTTTCATTACATGTGTTTTTCTTTTCTTTTTCTTTTCAGTACGGACTAAATTTGTTAGACTATAAACATTTACAAGTAGGTACCTTTTTCTTTGTCCTGTATCCACGTAAGAGCATGTGTACAGTTGACTTCGTTTTTCTTGACAAGTCATTTCATGCCTGGAGTTAGTTCGTTTTCAAGTTCTAAGCACTTTATTCTCGTTACTGTATCTGGTACCTGGATGTCAAAGTAACTTTTGAAAAGTTCCATCTGGTTTTCAAGTTTTTGATGATCTTTCGTCGACTGACGTGGAGTAAGAGAGAGAACTGAGAAAACATTTGCGATGCGTTACTCTGACACGCAGCTGGCTTCGGGTTTTCCAGTGAAAAGAGAGCACGTTCGGACCTCGAACAACAGGCTTTGCCGATCGCGTGAAGCTCAGCGGGACAAGGAAATTTTATATTTTGCTTTTCAGTTTGTGAAACGAAGTTGTTCCAGGGTTGGTTCAGTTTCGAATTTTGTCTCTTTCCCAAACTGATCAGGCAAGGGAAATATCTCGAAAAAATAAACAGCAACAAAACCTTCCAGCTTTGTTGCACGAAAAGGAAAAAAAAAAGCCTCCCGTGCCAAGGTATTCTGTTGATGACTTTGCACATCTGTGTTGGTCGGCATTGTTAATAGTTTTGTCATCTCCGGCTGTGCTTGGAAATGATTTATTTCCAGGTTGAATTAGTTTGGGCACACGATACTAAAGTATGGCAGAAGGTATTGCCAGTGCATGTTTCAATGAAGGTGGACTGAGGGCCCCCCACCTCATAATAAACGGTGGGTAGGGTGAGAGCACTGAAAATAGTGAAGAAACCCTCCTTCCTCCAAGGAGGAATTCAATTTCCCTTCAAACCCCCTGCATCTTGATAGGGTACTCGAACTGACAGCTTCGGAAGTTCTTTGATAACTTAGTCACCCCGTGAAGGTGCATATTTTTGAAAAAGAGACCACTCCAAGTGCTGTTCACAAGCTAGCTGGAGTCCGTGTGTCAACTTTTGGTGTTCGCTTAGACTCTCCTTGTTTTTTGTGAAGTCCAATTTTATTGATATTGTTTAGTTTGGCAGGTGGTGTGCAGATTAATTCTAGCCAACTTTGCTCTTAGTTGTTGTCCGTATGCAGATTAATGCAGTTTGTTTGGACCAGAGTTCAAAATGCTCAAATCGTGAAGACAAGCGAGATTGGATCGCACAGACAAGATCAATTCAGCGAAACGGTGCCGCTGAGAAATACCGCAAAGGCTGATAAAATGGAAGATAGATGTACGTGTGCGTCTGAAAAGCACCCAGGAAAGCGCTTATTTAAAACGCAGACTAACTTACATTACATGCATTTACATGAATTTCCTCGGTGCCTTTACTTTTTGCATGAAAGAGCCACATCATTTGGTGCGACAGTGATTCATTGCAATTTTCGCACCGAAAAACATTTGCAACAAATTTTCCTGTCTCAGCCGTTCTTCTTTCCCTCTTTATCTTTTGTCAAGACAAAAAGAAATCAACCTGGGAAAGCTGTAAAGAATAGACTTGATTCAATCGAATGAGGGGGAAGCTGGATGTATTTTAAATGAGTGTCGACAAGCGTTGAATGGAACTCAATCATGATACCACAATTTGTCTTTCCCGTTCCCCTTGTCGAAGGCAATATTTCCTCAATTTTGCCTCCTATTGAAAGACGTTCCCTCCTCCGAGCCCCTTTTCCAAAGCCACCGCACAATTTCAGTGAGTGTTCACAGTTGCCAAGCAAGCTGTGCTGCAGCTGGTTGCCCAAACAGAAAAATGTCCAACTTGCAAGCTGAGTTTCACTCGTACAAGGTTTTGCTCGACTTGAGCTCTGCTGCTTCATTGTGTGGTATTGAAAATGCCAGGTGCACTGAAAAACATTTCTCAAAAGCAAAAGAAATGCACAGACACCGAACCAAAAACCACACACCATTTGAGCCCATACCGGATAACCAAATACAAAAGTCGCAATCCGCCCCAGGTACGAGCACGTGACAAATTTCCAGGCATCTTCGCTTGAAAGAATCGGAGAAATCAATGCAGAATCGGAGGCCAGCCAGATTTCTCCCTCTCTCTCTCTTGAAGTCCTCTTTTGGTCCCAAACATGGAATGTCACACGCCCAAAAAATTGATACCCGCTCAGAGAAGGATGTCATGCAAGTGTCTGGCGCTGAATATGTGGATTTTCTTTGGTGAACAGATACGCCAAGATGGTGTGAGGCGCCTTCAGAATTCCCTCTGGATCGATGATTTGGCCAAGGGGTGAGGACCTGACTTCAGCTTTGAAAAAAGTTGACAAGTGACAATTCTGAATTGACAAAAACAAGAAAGCTCTTCGCCTGCAGTACGGAATTCGGGGGGTCCCAACAAAACAGTTTATTTCCTGGGGTTCATGGGGTTGGGGGGGGACCAGCTCCTTTTGTCTTTGACGCTTGCACATCAACAAGCAGATTGCTTCAAAAGTACACCAACACATCGAAAATTGAGAATCAATTCTGCAAAATTTCAGACAATTTATTTTTCCACATTTATGAAATGTCAGGGTGTCTGTTGCTCATGATGGTACCAGTTGCAATTTGCAAAAAATGTTGAGTTTGGAAATTATACTGGACGAACGATGGACGTGGCTGCATTCAGTTCAGTGGTACTTTCTTTTATCCACAGAAATCAGCACGGAAATGTGTTGCAAAACCATTGACCGCGCAGACCTATTATTTATTTCTAGTGCTATTCTTCTGGCGTCAAAGCCTCCTCACGAACTACAGAAGCCCACCCAAATAGCGAAAAGCTACAGTGCACCTCATAAAATACTTGATCTTTCTGTCTGAAGCTATTAGCAAATTTATCTTATTATTTCTTGTTTGTTTGCTGCTAAATGTACTTTCCCAATTGAGAGGTGGAGCTGGGATCGTAGTTGGAGCGAAAAAGATCACAGGTCCAACTTAGCATGTCTATTTTCTTATTTCCTTTGATGTTGTAAATGAATAACATAGGTTACATTGCAGGCATAGGGATATCGCTATTTCATTACTGCAGATCGGAAAATTACGTTTTTATGGCCAAGTCAGCTTCAATCTCAGTTCAGTGCTCTGCACACTGCTTCATTCCAACAAATTTAATCTCGTGAGGCTGCTTCTTTCTGATCTTCAAAAAAAAAAAAAAAAAAAGAAACCTTGGTTTGAAGAATTTTAACTTGGTGGAATTTCTTTCCTCTGTGTGAGTTATGTTGTCATGTTGTGTGTTCGTCAAGTCAAGTCCGTTGAATGTGAAAATGAGACTTGCTGATTTTTGCGCAATCGTCTTGAGGCCACACGATTTCGGCTCTATATGTTGATTTTATCTGATGTTGATTTATGGCGACAGGTGAAAGATGGTCGAAAGGCATTGGGCAGCGCTCGAGAAACCCGACTCCTTTGATATTTGAAATCGGATAGTTATTGGGGTGTTGGATCACTTCGATTCCGTGCCCTCGATCCTGCTAAGTAGGGTTTGTTTGGAGAAATTGCAAGTGCAATCCCTGCGCTGTGAGGCTGTCGAGGGACCTTGAATTATTTTCACCCCGAACCGGAGGAAAAAGTCCTGAGCCGATGTTGGCATTTGCTGTGAGAGGAAAAATGGAGCTCCTGGGAGGGATAATTAAAAGTAGAATTTGTTGGGTTTCATGGTGGAGTATCAAAGGGGGGTTGGCAATTAATCAGGACGCCCCCTTGAGGTGCACAAAAACATTGGCATAGTTGACACAGCAAGGATCGTATTTTACGAAGACCTTGTTAGACAGGATAAATCTTTGCGTCTTGTGTTTTGTGAAGGAAAGTTGAGATGGTCTGATTTGATTGACAGAGAAGTACCGAATGGATATGTTTGAGAGTCGTGTCGAAATTCTTGATTGGGAAAGGATGAAAAACTGAACTCGTCGTAGTTTTTCTCTTTCGACCAAGAAAAACATTAAATGACTGCTGGGGTCCTGGGTGCTTTGGAGTTGTAGTGGAAAACATGGCGAAACTGGTCTCGTATGACGAGGATGCTGCATGCTTTCAATTTTGTCTGTGTAGTGTTTGTAACAGAACGCCTTTTCAACACTTCACACAAACGCTGATTTTTCGTGCAGGTTCTTTGCAGAATCACTTGTGTGAAAAGTATTGTGGAGACCATTTTCAAACGTAAAAAGTTCGCTGAAAATTGGATTTGAAAAAGTTTCCTGGTCTCGATCGGAATGGAATGTCGTTTGACACTCAACAGATCCCAGTGTTTCATTTGTGAATGCTGAGGCACATCTCAGTTTGGTCAAAGGCTTTCTCTCGTCTGTGTCAAAGTGTGTGAGGCCCATTCGAATGCAGGCGAACTTGGAAGGCAATTTTGTGTTCAGAATGGAATTCCCGTTCGTGAAATGCAACACGACAATATCTCAGGGAAAGATGTCAGAGTTTTTTTTATGCGACATGGTTGGCTTCTTTCCTCTCAATGAGAAGGATGTGGGGACGTTTCCGAATGATCCTCGCACAAAGAGCATTTCCCCTTGGCTTGTTATCTTGCTCGGTTCTTCTATTGCTGTCAAATTTTCAGGTAGTGTCTCCTGCTAAGTAGAAGGAACGTTTTCTCGTAATTCTGCTGTGGTTTTACTTTTTTTCCCTTTTTTGTGCGTTCGAATTTTACTTGAGTAAATCAGTTGATCTCTCGTTCCGTCAGTGAAGAGTTCAACAAATTATTTTTTCAAGCACAACACGCCACACTGTTCGAAGGTCGTGCCTTTGGAATCGCATCGGTGACAACATTTGGTTCTCAATGTTTCAGTTGAGCGCATTTACTGCCATATTAGTGCACAGCGTTGAGTTCAGTCTTATTAACGAGCACGCACCTTCTGAAGTAAATTCGGTGCATGACCATACTTCAGGCTTTCACGGTGCATTATTCTGTGGCTCCTTCCCCAGTGCGCAGAGATGAGATCAGCATTGGCCCGTGTACAGAGTTTGCGATGACACTCGTAATGGTTGTGGGTTTTGGGCTTCGTCTTTGCTGCAAAGCTACGGTTCCTCCAAAACCACAAGCTTGCCAGGAATTTGGGTGTTCTTTGTCCACACAAATGTCACTCTGACTGTGGCATGCGCAAGTGGCTCGTCCGCTCAATGTCTTCTGCTTGTGGTCAGGTTTCTTTCGTTCGCGGCGTTGCAGTGCGCGCACGTTTTGGAGAGATGCACATGAAAGAATATGTCTTGCAAGTTTTGCGTTTGAAAAGAAGACTTGCCTCTGCACATTCCCCTCCGAATCAGCCAGTTCGATCTGGATTTTCTTCTTGGCTCTCTGTTGTGTTCACGGAGATGTGTCAGTTTGAACTCGCGTGTTGTGTGCTGGTCGCGTTCGTTTTCGCAATGGCCCGGAAAAATTCCAGACACCTGGAATTGCGCTTGGTTTTCCTCCGGTGTTGCTTTGTTTCTTGGCTCTCAAAGTGGGGAATGTAGAAACGTGAGAGCAAACGGCGAAAGAAACTAATTTACGGAAGCGTCGTAATCAGGCCTATTTAGTCATGCTATTTAAGCTCTAATTTGTCTTTGCCAATTTTTCTCCCCTTGGCCGACGGTGAAGGTGAAGGCGGCGCAGTCTACTCCCGTAATCTACACATGCAAGAGAAGAGGTGGAACGTATTTTCGTTATCTTGATGACTAAGACAGCATGTCGCGAAACTTTTTGCCTCACTTCTGCTTTCCTTCTGTGCTTTGACCTCGTTCCTGCTCTTGATTGATGTGGTTTCTCAGTGTTTTTACGAGTTTTTTTCTCAGGTTGGAGTCTGTTGATGATGACAGACAGTCAGCAGTACTTAAGATGTCACTTATGATCTAGGGTGACCCCCTCCTACACTCCAGACATCGGGAATATTTGGCACCCCTGCACTCTTAAGAAAGATATGTTTGTTTGTGGAGGCATACCCCACTTGGTAGTGGCTTACATAACCCCCTGCTTTGGTAGAATACACAATTTTAATCAGTGTCTTTGAGGTCGAGATGCAAGACCAAAAAGACAAAGATGCAAAAACGAGGGGCGTACAAAATACCTGTACTCGGGGTCCTGTGGTAAAACCGATTCACACAAGTGATGCAAGGACGATTTCGCGGATCCTTTGTTTTGCTCTTCTTGGAGTCAGAAAGTATGCCAAAGCGCAATGAAAATGTCGACAGCAATGTGTACAGGAAAATATTTGAATTTGTGATGAAGGCCTGTTGTTTGTTCCCGATTACACGCACTTGTGTTCAGAACAAGCCAGAAGTGTGTGATCTGTTGGCCAGCAGCTTGTTCGTCTTGTCTCCGTTGTGTCTACTGCCACACCCTGTGGAAAAATGAAAAAAGTGCACATGAGAGGTGAGACACTTCCATCAGTGTCATCGATCTGCCGCTGCGAAGTTTGGATACGATTTCATAACACTCGCAGGCAGGTCCCTCACAACTAATATAGACAGAGGTGTGGTCAGCTTACTCAATCCATTTGCTCTGTTTACGCCACAGGTCAAGACAATCTTAATTCCTTGGAAGCCGTAGATAGTTGACAGAATCGCTACCCCAGATTCGTCGTTTACAAAGGGTGTCAAAATGTAAGTGATAGTTGGTCTGTGAAATTCGACAAGGTGTTCTTGGCGTGGTTGTTCTTTCAAAGGCACGACGAATTGAGTGTGTGCAAATGCCACATGAGAAATCTTTGGGGTTTGACTCGAAACCGAGCTTCATCGTGTTACCATGACATTTCAACAATTTGATGTTGTCCACCTCTGCCTTTGAGCCAGTTCGTGCGTCAAGTGCGCTGCTTCGTGACGCGATTGACCAACATCATTGTTGAAGAAGGGTGTGTATGTATTGTTCTTCTGTTTCCAAAGTTGGGCGCAGGGGGCAACCCAACCCCGCATCTACTTTTGGCCCGTGGTTTGTTGCTTATCATTTTGGCACAACGGAACAAAAAGGAAAGAATTTGATGATGGCTGTCCGACAAAAAATGAAGTTGGAGAGATATATGAACTGCAAAATCTTGCGACAGGAACGGCTCCTGGGAGCAAAGTTTCCCCTCTTTTCAAGACCACCACACACAGTCATCGCTACAAGTAGGCACGACAGATTTTCGCGAAACATTGGTCATCCTGAAAGCCATATTTTGGTGGCAAAACTTGAAGCTTGGGCAATGCATCGTGTCAAGAGGAATACTCCACCATAATTCCTGAAGCTGATCCGCTACGTGCAAGAGAAGTCTCTTGCAGAGAGCATCAACTTGCTGATGTGTCACAGAGGGAAGAGAAGCTTACTGTGTCAATGATTCTAATCTTACGGCGAGGAAAAAGATGCATGCACGACCTGTCGTGTCGCGTCATTTGATAGATGGAGCCGCCACTTTTTTCACCGTGCCCATAATCTTTTGCGTCCTGATACAAAAGGATTTTCTAAGATTCCAACGTCAGACATGAACACTTCTTGCGCATTTTGTTGCGACTTTGCAGAGAGAGGGTGGAAGTGTTGCTGTTTTTCGTGTGGTGGTTGTTTTGCTTCATTAACAGAATTGAAAATGCTTGTCAGCATGCGAATCCCTCCATCAGTCGGCCAGGCCCCACACTTCGTCTCCGTCTCCGTCTCAAACGGATCCATAAATATCATCGGGGCCATCAATGCAAACAGCATTAGTGTCACGGCAGCTTGGCAGAGGAAATCAAAATTCAAACATCTTCCCCGTCAAAGGGGATCGAATCATGTAGCATTTATTTCGAGCCTGTGTCGGAGATACGGCTGTTTTTGCAGGAAAAACCTCCGCTTCTGGGATAAGTTTGTTCTCGTGGCTGGAAGAAGTTTGGCACTGTGTGTTGTGTGGGTGGGCGCCCCTGTGATGGGGACATCAGTGTTGCAGAAGCTGCTGCTCACTGAAGCCAAACATGTTCAAAGATAGTCGTTCATTCCGGGTCAATGTTCACAGTGAAGAGAAACAAAAAGAATTGTGCAGATTTACATCACTCCAGCCCATTACACACGACAAAGAACAATACGGCGAGGCTTCGTTAGGCTTGCAAGAAGTAGCAGAAATGTAAGAAAGATTGTAATGGAGAAGAAAGCGACCGGACCTTTGAACTGACGCAGTGATCGTATCATGGGCAGCCCCCGCCTCAATATGCTGTGATCAATACAGATTGTCATGATGGCAGAAAATGAATTGCCTGCTTTCCGCTTATGATGAGGATCTTTTTTCATATGCTTGCTGGACAAGCTTAAATGAGTAAAAGGAAGAGGGGGAGACGGGGGCAGGGAGGTTGGTGAGAAGGGAGGAGGAGGCTGAGACATTGACATGCTGGCTTTTGGTTCTCGAAGGGCAGAGGTCTGCTGTGAGCGTAACTTGTCTGCAATCGGCTTGAGGTCTCGGGTGGAGAGGGGATTACGCTTTGATTTGATGCGATACCCACAGTTCCATCGAGGCGATACAATGTCTAAATACCCCACACATCTCACCGTCAGCAAAAATTCTTCACATTTCACGCAGAAGGGACTCAGAGTCGAAGTCCTCAAAACATCATGGGACAAAAAACAGCTGCTGGGGGACCCTTTGACCAGTGAAGCCAGATCGGGAAGGTCATTCTGATGACTGGATTCCCTTCCGTCCTGGTGAAAAGAACTTGCGGTGCCCGTGATCCGTGCGCTGTGGTGGTGTGCTCTTGTGCGCAACGTTTCCAGCTTTGCTATCTTTGTGCAAAAATGTGTTTGAGACGCACATCCTGCTAATTAGCCTGACCCGGGAGAAGCTGATAGTGTATCAAGCAAAGGAAATTAATTTCGGTTTCTTCTGATGAAAATAAGCAGCAGCGCACTGCGCTGCTGCTAATAGAGTAGTTATTCCACATCTGCGGAATCGAGGGTGAAAGACACTCTTCTTCCGACTTTTCTCCTATCTTCGGATTGAGCATGTGTGGCATTTGCAATATTGAATCTGCATTAGTGCGATGGTGCACGGGTAGAAGCAAATGTCGCAATTAAAAGTGCTAACTTTTGATGCTGCACTTTATCGAAGCAGTGTGGAGCTTCAGGAAGGTGCGGGGCGCTGTTCGCTCTTCTGTCTGCAGCACTTGTCTGTTTACAATGTAGACAATTTTAGGTTTGAAATGCAGAGCTTTCAAGGGCGAGGAGGAAGACTTGAAAATGTAATGTTGCACCAAATAATGCCGTCTCTACCTGGATAAAGGCATAAAGGACCTCTAAATTAAATAATTGAAATCTTGAGAGGCTCGGATGAAGGCAATCTGGAGGAATTGCAGTGAAAAATTACGACCAAATTGATTTTTTGGGGGACGCTTGCTTCAAACAGCACTAAAAGAGGTTGCGCTACTGGTGACGCATAAAGTGTCTACGGTGACATAATTATTGCACATTTGCAAATATGAAGTCCTCACAAAGGGTGCAAGCAAATAAATTGAAGCAGGCAAAAATTTGTACCTCGCGGCAACGGCTAAAGTGGCAAAACGTGCAGTTTGAGGAAAGATTGCCTGCGTACTCTTTGTGGTTTCCCGGATTCTGTGTGAAGTTGTATTGTTTTGAAGACGTTTTCCGCAGTTAACCCTTTCTCGTGTAAAGTACCAGTGAAAGATTTATCAGAATACTAAAAATGATAAGAAAGCCAACGAATACCTGTCCAGTCACACTTTGGCGTTCAGGGCAACTGTAAATCTTGTTTGCCGTGCATAGCAAGGAGATTGGTTTGGTGGGGTGGGGCATGACCAGTTGCATTGCTGACCGCAAGTCGCAAAAGTCTGTGTCAGTGAGAACATCCTCTCTGTTCTCAGACCCCCATAGTTTGTGATACCCCACCCCCGTCCCGTGGTTGGTGAAATAATTCATTCCTAACTGCCAAGCTGACCTCCCGCCGGGCCCCCTCCCAAATCAGCCAAAGCCCCCATAATTAGCTGACCCGTGAAAATGGTTGGTTGACCTCCCCCAACCTGAGGTCAGTGAATCAGATGTGGTTGACTGACCCCCCCCCCCAACCAGTCAGTGCCTTCGCCCATAGTTGGCAGCTGCTCTGAGCAAGTCAGCTGCCTTTGCTGGTAAATCCAGTTGAACTGGCGCACGTTTTCAGGGCACAAACCCCCGAGCATTTCCGCTTCCTCGGCAAATGTTTTGACTTCACCACGCTCGTTGCTGGCAAACACGGGGTCATCGTAAAATAGTCACTTGGACAATTGGAAGTTTGGGCGAAGATCCGCCTGAGGCTTGCCTCACGGAAGTGAAGGCGAAGCATCCTGCGCTGTTGTTAGTGTTGCGGAATGAGTATTTTTGAAAGGGGTGCGAGTACCTATCTTGCATGACCCTTGCCGACTCATTGGGTGTGGAGATATATCTGCTGTGGAGGGCGCTTCTCTTATCCCTCAGTGTACAGGTGGAGTCTATCGCCCGGTGCCAGCAGGTACGTCGGCTCTTGTGTCTGGGAAGTGCCGAGCAACATTTGTTGGTGTATGAAGCTGGAAGTTTGTGGTATTGTGCCAATTTCGTCCAAGCGCATTGGCCCGTTGTGACACCAGACCGGAAGGAAGGACAGTTTGTTGAACATCAGGAGAACGAGGCTGCACGCTCTCGCAAGATGCTGCGGAACTTGCCGTTGTCTCTGTGAACCGCTACACCGCAGCATCGTAAACCCCCGGTGTTGAGTGGAATGTTGAATGGGGAGATGTAGTCTCTCACCATTCCTAGCTTACACACTCATCTCTTGTTCAAGTGTAAAGAAAGAAGATTAAAAACACCAGAAAACGAAAGATCCAGCAGCGAAAGGTGATGACAGTAATATGCGCTGATATGCAGGTATGAAGGCAAGATGCTGCTATTCCAAGAGCGAACAGGGAATCTAATCTTATAGTCTCAGTCGAAGCAGTGTGGATCTCTTGTCAGGCGAAAGCGTGTCGCGGTCTTTGCAAGTGGCGTTGTTGGCAACAAGATTTTCTTTCATTGTTTGAAAAAGAACGATGCGTTGGATACACCTGTGCTGTGTGTACATCACAAATTCCGTTGCGTACCCCCGTCTGAGGTACAATCACAATTTCAGCTGTGCCAACCACCCCGTTCTCTGCCGAGAGCACCTTGAACCCCCCACTCTCGGTACTCCTCCCGAACTGCCAGCTCCAATGTTTTGTTTGTATATCAGATGTATTTCCCATCTAAACTGCCTGGGTGAATCTATTTCACCCCGCCTTGATCCTCACCCATCAATCATCTTTCGTTTCTAGGAAGAATTCGCAAGTAAAAACGTGCATATTCGCACAAATAAAGCTGCCGAACAAAGCTGCCAAATTTCTTTGAGCGATTTTCTTCACAAAAGTTATATCTGGAATGGTGGTTGGATTTAGTACACTGTCTTTTCGTGCATTGAATTGCGCCCAGAATCTCCTGTCACACCCAAACCACATGCTTTGAGCAGAATCACACAACCTTCGCACTGGATGTGTTGACAGCTTTTGAAAAGATCAGGAGGACTCACACCATGTTGCAAGCAAAGCCATTGTTCCTTCTTGCGCAAATGTCAAAGGCTGCCTTTGACTCTGTGATAATTCCTTGCACCGAGGTGGGCATGAGGAAAGGCCGGTTGATCCCTGCAGGTGGACCTGTCAGAAGGGAACTGGTGCTGCTTGACAGGAGGGTGACCTACTCCCTGCAGCGTGCGTGTTTCTTCAGTGGATCTTTAATTTGACTCAACCAAACGCTGTTGGCGGGAAACATTGGCACAGGTCCTCACTCAACACGATGCGCGAATATCTAATTGTCAGTTGAAGATCCATTGTTTTATTCGGCAAGTAGGGCTTTTCGCTGGTAGAAATTGAAGGAAAATTTCCTGCATGTGTGTGAGGAAACGCTGCATTTCGCCTGGAAGCGGCTCAAATGGATTGGCTCGTTATCGTTGGAATTTCACAGGTTTTCTGCGGAGAACGATACCGTTAATGTGCGACTGAGAGTTCATCCATTTCTGCTGATCTACCGTCTGACAGGCGGTGCTGGCCTGTGTGTTGTGCGGAGTCCAGCGAAACGCTCACTTCGGGCTGGTCAGGTTGCAGCTGTGTCGTTGTCAGAATTTTACTGGCCGGCCATCACCCAGGTATCAGTCAAGTCTTGCAAGGTTGTTTTGTTTGTACAAAATTAGTGTTTCTTGTGTTGGGCATGAAGATACAACGCACACAAAATGCTGGAAATGGAACGAACTCTCATTTCTCTCTCCGATATTGCGATAATGAAGTCCTCGTGGCTCGCACCAGATTAACCTCCGATGATGTATGGAGCATCACCTGTGCTTTAAAGGGTATCCCTCTCTCTCTCTTTCCAATAAGAGATCAAGTAATGGAGGAATATGAAGAATTTTTTGCCTGATTACTCGGGGAGATAATTTTCACATATTTTACGTGTAACTGATAGGATAGGATTACAATTCGCCCACCGTGTGCCAGGGAACTGCTGTCAATTCTTGGCTTTATTTTTCAAAATTTGAGCCAAGAGCTTCGGTGAATACTTTTGAGCTGGGTGGATAACGAAGATGTCACAATGAAAATTGAAAAGACGCGTCTTCGTTTGATTCAGAACTTGTTTCGTGAATGCTCAGTCACGACTGTGGGTTGAGTAGGTGCTGATATGCAGCAAGTACTCTGGGCGCAGTCTGTGGTGCTTTTCGCCACAAAAAGTCAGACATCTCTTTCACATGCGTGCGTAAATTTGACATTTGTCCAGGTGAACAGAAAAGTGACCAAATTACCGGTACGGTCCCTTCTGCTCCACATGGACGTGGGCACAATCACGGGGTGGGACGAACTGCTTGTCTCGGTTGGGACTTGAACTGGGATTCATGAATCGTTTGAAGAGCGGCAGTTTGGTTGTGTCGTCGTTGTGGAACAAGTGGCGGAGAATTCCGCTTCAGCAGTGACAAACTGAGGCTCGTGGCCTTGTTGCGGATCAGATCCTGCTGCAAGTGAATGTGACCAACCATTTATCAGGGACGTTGGGGACAATCGTAACTCATATTCGATACGTTGTAAACGATTTGAGGTCGCGTGTAGTTTGTTTTCGGTGATTTGACGGATGTACTTCGAGATTTCGGATCCAGTTGTCGGAACGAACTGCTACCAAGTTGCCCAACCTCTTCTGACCAAGAAAGGCCGTACTTGTTACATCACTGCTTCTGACAGACACAGACTTGTCATTGAAGTGAATTTGAAAAGGGCGCAGCGCATTGTTGACGCGAACAGTAGAAAACTTGTTGCTCTGGTTAGGTATTTGCGGCTTCGCGGCTCGATTGAGACATCGCGGTTCACTTGGCAACGAAGACAGGGATGACGTTGCGTTGGCCTCATGTCCGAGAGAATGATCCGCCACGAGCGTCAAGTCGCAGGCGCGATGTTTGCTGTCTTCGTGGCGTTACGGAGAACACTAATGCCCCTGACACATGCCAAGAGTGTCTATAAAGTTGCGGCCATGAGTATCTTCAGCGACACGGAGAACCCTACACTTTTGACCTGTGACCCGCACATGTCAAATAAAACTCAAAAGGCAAGTCTTTGGTTGGTAGAGCCTCAAGAGGGTAAAACACCGGCTCCGCGCTTTGCAAAGTTTTTTCGATCATTTCCAAGCACAGAACCAATCCTCCTTTCTCGGTTTTGTCTTTTGTGTTGGTTTGTGAAAGGCAGTTGGCACGTTTGCTCCAGAAAGGTGGGCGATGGTTGCTGATTTGGCAGGGAAATTGACAGAAGGGCCTGAGTGGGTACGAGAGTGAAGGCTTTTTGAAAAGCATTTGCTCATTGCTATGGATGACAATGTGTAAGATGTGTGTGTGCCTCTTCAAGTTGTCTGCCGGTGACGAGAGCCTTGCAGTAACTCAAGATGGACAAACATGTATTTCAGTGCAAATCAGTGTCAATTTGAATTTGGACATTGATGTTAAGTAGATCTCTGGCAAAAAAGAGATGAAATTTGTTTTGCTGAGCTGATTACGATTTTTGCGTGGAAGGATTTGGACTTGAAAATGAAAAATGATGCGTGAGCCAAGGACAGTACTGATTGCTGAACTGAATTAGATGCTTCAGAAGTGGCTGTCGCAGCCTGACCTTTGAAAAAAATCTCGGAAGATTCAAAATTCGTTTTGAGCGAGTCTCTTTTTTGGGTGGCGTCCTGACTTTCATCCTGAGCCTTTTATGGTGAGTAATGTCATTGAATCAGATGTTCTGGAGGGAGGTTTAGGGTTCCGCAATGTTATTGTTTTTCTTTTCCGCACGTTGCACATGAAAACAGGTGCTGCGTGTACAATTCAAGCGAGGAAAGATTTGGGGAAGTAGTCGCAGTTGTTGTTTTACAAGTAGGCCAGATTTCTGGCGCAGAGATAAGCTAATGATGAAAGGCGGCAGAGCTCCGTGATTTATGGAAGCGCCGCAGATATCCCAAGATTAACCCTTTCGCTCTTCCGATGGATCGATTGGGCCAAAAACAGAGTTTCCCATCTCCAACACATGGAACAGGTCACCAATTGGAACGACACGTCAATCTTGGTTTTGTGTATTGTTTCCCTTCAGATTGTTTGACCAGCTGCGTGTTTGTTCGAGATCCGCACGGATGTTCGATGTGTGAAGTGTAAAAACAGCTTCGAAGAGGGATCAGAAAGTTGTGCAAAGTTGTGGTCTGGTGTCTGGGGTGATGACCTGCAGGATATTGCGTAGGGTAGAGTCCTGGTGGACATCGGATCACTTTCGCGCAACACACACACACACACACACACACACACACACACACACACACACACACACACACACACACACTGAGCTGACTTCATGGGGCGCGGTGGAAAGCATTATCTTGCGCTTTCCCAAATGCGAAGCAAGGAGTGCTACTCACATTTGACACAAAGAAATGGTAAAAATAATTCGCGGCGATAAGAGCTTTTGTTTGTCACATTGAAGCACGAGAGAAGAGATAATAACATGATTTATTATATCCGTATCTCTGATATGCTCCGTGATGTCATGCATGTCAGACTGTTAACAGAAAAAAAGAAAACGATATCAAGATATGTTTTAGCATGTTTTTCTGTTTTGTTACTGTAGCGCTGTTCGCAGAAATGGGGTCAAGTGCCAAGTACGATTGATAAGAATTAATAAAGTTGGGGCCGAACATTAAGTCGAGGAGAAGGATGTGGTTTGAGCATGTCCTGTGTTTTTGTCTCGCTCTCTTCTTGTGCATGCATGGAAACCATGTGTGAATGGGCAACACGGATGTGCAGAGTGAAGTGAAACGTCGTGGAGAACACTAAATGTCCAGGTCGCTTTGGGGCACCTCTGACATTCTCTCTTCACCCCATCTTTGTTCAGTCGGCAGTTTTTGCAACAGAAAACCTTTTGTGTGTATTTTGACCAAAGTATTGTCTGTTGGTTGAAATCCAAAGCCCGGCAAAAGCCTGAGCGAATTTCTAGTCACGACTGGTTCAGGTTCCCACCACCACAAATCAAATTTCAACTCTGACTTGACTGTGAAAAATAAGAACCGTAGAACAAAGTTTGATTTGAAATGGCTTTCCATTTAAAGTTTTGGAGATAATAGCAGAGAAGAAACACCCCCAAATTTGTTTGTCGCTAACGGTGGGCAAATAAGAGTGGACAAACAAAAGTGGGAAGTGGAGGAGGGTGGGAGTGGAACTCAGGACAAGGAAATGATTGAGTGTATTTAGTTAATGGCAATAAACAGTTTGTTCTCGAGTCGGCGAAGGCTGGAGGGTGTCATAATGAATGCAACTGCAGGCTCCTTCAGTTGGCGCGTGCGTTTCCTTCTGTGCATCGAGACTTTTGGACGGTCCAAACTTCGGAATCGTTTCTGCAACCACAGATCAACACCGCACACTGCGAAGGAAGAAAAGTCAGTGAAACAAGAGTTGGGGGCGTCAAAAGTGTTTCGAAGAGATCGGACGCACCATCGTGAATATGTTTACGCTCAATTGACAAGTCAAACAGTCGATGTATTTACCGAGGAAATGCGCCTCGACATTAGACATTGGAATGCTTGAGCACGATCTCGCAACACTGATTTCTCACTCGATCTGATGGTTTGAAATCCTAATCCAATCACTTTGTTTTCACGTACACTTTGGCTGCTCGATACAGACTGCTCAGTGACGGCATCAGTCAAGTTTGAAGCGCCATTATGAGTGATTGTCGTGCATCAGAATATTTGAATTCTAATCGCTGGTCGCCGCCGCGGTGGCCAATTCATCGAGATGCGCACTCTCCTCGCACGGATGGCTTCACAGCTAATGCAAACGAACCCGGGTGTTGAAAACGTTCGTATCAGGACGACCCCATTCACTCTCCACATTATGCGCAAGACATACCAGGGGAGCAGTGGAGGAAGAATCAAACATGCACTCCTGTCCTGATAACTGAAAGCCTCCCCAGAGAACCCTTTTAGCTTTGTGTTCATCAAGATTATTCAAATTTGATAGACCATCATGTCACTCCTTGCATTTTGGTGATTCCTCAAATGGATGTATCGGAGAGTCATTGTTAATTCTCGCTCGTTGGTGAAATCCGCGCTGCAGCACATGTGCGCGTCCTGAGTAGCAAAGTGTTTTGGCTTCTTTTTAAAATCAACAAAACTTGCATTGGTGTCTCAAAACCAAGGGGTGATTTAGCTGAGCGTCGAAGTTTTTCACCCAAGTAGATCTGTCGTTGCGCAGAGGAAGGTTCTTTCCACAACAAAGGCGGCTACGATCTTTGTCGAGATAAAGTGGAACATTGTGAACATTGTGACCACGTTAGGTAAATATAGCACGTACTTGCCGAGGGATTTATTTGTTTGCTTTTAAAACCTGGGATGACATCTTTCACAAAAAAATCCCCGGTGCCTTTTTTGTGCAAGAAACGAGCAACCTGTGACATTCTAGAGAGGCATGCACAGAGCCTGTGGAGAACATATTTGGAAGTGCTTGAGAATTTGGCAATCAATAACAGGCTGTAATTTTTCAAGTTTTAAGGACCCGATGTGTTCTCGATGTTCTGACATTATGTCAATACCTCAGCTGTCAATCACTGGCTAATATTTTTTCAACTTATTCAGAGATGATCTTTTCCTCTTGATATCAGTCAGACGAGGCAACATTAGCCCATGCTTCATTTGATTCTAATGACGTGCATCAAATGCCCGTCAGATCTGGTCGAACTCTGAACAATGAATCCTGTTTGTGAAAGTGATTGAAAACCGAGTGCCTTTCGAAAAGTCCATTGAACTAGAAATCTAAGGACCGTGTTTGCGTTTTGTGAAAGCGCAGTATGACATGTTTGACAACATGGAGGGCCTATCAGTTCCCGGTGTGACTCGGAAGGTGTCTGACTCGGACGCGTTATCAGGTCTTGTTTGCCTCCACGGATTCATCGGAAATACTTGAGAACCTCCTGCTCGCGACCTTTAGTTTTGACTTTTGTGGTACCGATGAAACAGCCAACAGAAAATAGAGCCAAAGGTACAAAACTGAGGAAACGCAAACTTTGTCCCTTTGCGTGTTAGTACCTTTGCTGGCAGATCTGGCGACTTTGGTTCGAATATGTTTTTGAATGATAGCCGATCTTGACGGTTTGAAAAACGAGCAATTAGAAGCATTATCCTCCAGAACGGAGTCGCGGTGTAAACGGAGCCGGGGAGGAATAGATGCAATTTGAAGAGCGACCTGCGTGACCCTTTAACGACCCGAGATGTCTTCTCCCCTCGTGGGAACCCATTCAGAAACCGCACTGACGATTTCATTTTGAAATTTGCACAGAATGGCAAAGCCAACGAAGGTTGCGACCTGAAGTGGGGGATCCGGCCATTTACAGCGTAACTTTCCACTGGAGTTGTTGCTGGTTCACGTCTACAAAGCGGAAAGGAACTGGTGCTGGCGTGTCATGACCAAACTAACCGATTTGCTGTGATTCTTGCCTGGCCGAGTTTTCGTCAAAGGGTACTTACCTGATCAAAAGGCGTGACCGTCTCGGCATCCCCACTTTTCGAATTTCCAACGTACTCTCACAATTTAAACTGCTCCAAGACATCTTCGCATGCAAAATTGAAATGGGGGAGCTGTAGATGCTTTGCAAATTTGAATTTAATGATCACTTCGTGATTGCTTTGGTAATGATAGTGTCCAGTGGGCGCGGACAGAAAGTTTGAAATCTTTTATTTTGAGCAGCGTACAGATTCACAAAGAAACGGAAAAAACGGAAATTCTTTGGGTTGTTCGATCAGAAATCAGCAACAGCACACGTTTCTCGAGGTGGTGATAAAAACGATCAGTGCCATTTTGTGGTCGGGCAATTGACATCGTGAACAACAAGTGCACAATGGAAACTAATAATTTAGAGCTGGAATACTGAAGGCAGGCAGTCAGGGTTTTCAATCCCTTTTCTGCCTTATTGATCTCGTATTGATGTTTGATAGCGCATTTACTTCAAAAAAGTCACAAAAAGTGCAGATTCTGAATTGAGTAATTGCCGCTACATCCCGAGCTATTGTCTCCGCTGCGTTTTGTCGTTTGTCTCTTTTTTGAAAGTAGCGAGGCAACAGCCAACAGCTTTGATAGGGCAAATCAAAAGGCAATCGGCTATTGTTTGCTAAACAGAATGGCTGATGGGCAGATCATGAATGTTGTATGACCCGATTGGCTCATGTGGAGCTGGAGCATTGATTTGGTGGTTGCGTTGATGTGTGTCGAATTATGAGGCAGGTTGTCCGGGATTCAGACTTTCCAACAAAATCTTTGAACTCCTCAGACAGACATGATGTCAGGTGCGGTATCTGAATGTCTGTTTCTCCGGTCTGTATGAAACTGTTCTCCCAGTTCTGGTGTCCGCGAGAAACGCAGCAAAAATGCCCCGAAAGAGTTGAACAAGTGAAGCGGAGCGTGACGTGCGGCGGATGAAGCTAAAAGTCACAGCTGCTTGGCTAACTGGGAGTTTGCATGTGGTAGATCCACGACCGATAATAACGCTATTATTGTTAAAGACCTGTAAGATTCTCTTTGATCTTGGCTTGCCTGTAAAAACCGAAATAATTTGGTGAGAGGAAGAAAGATTAAATGTAAACAAAGTAATGATGGAGTGCCTGAATGGGACGAAAGCTTCCAACAATATGTTGTAAATATTGTAGATTGTTATCGTGGGAACATGCATCCTTTTATAAGAGCAAGAATTGTGTTGTCGGTGATGGCTGAGGTTTTGTTCAAAGTTGCGCAAAGCCTTTAATTTCGCGCTTTCCTCGTTTTTGCGAGTGAAGTGTGCGGATGAGGCGTAATTTGAAGGAATCGTTTCCGTTCCGCCGCCTGTGTGCCGTGCACAGTCGCAATTGGCACGCAGAACACAAATGGTGACCTTGAGTGGGAGAATTTCACGGGTGTGTGTCCGTGTGAAGGTTCCGCAGAGCTTCCACTTGGAAATGTATTCAGTCGAGTTCAATCGATCACCTGTGATCAACCATATTCTGTCCGTCGAAACTCTGGAAGAGAGAAAAAGTATCCACACTCAAATTGTGGTTGACAAGTTTTTACCGAGTCGACACACTGGCTGCTTCAGATGCAGCTGGGAAAAAGTGGAAGCAACAGTTTCCAACATGGCCTGCAGACATACGCTTGCGAAATAAAAATCCAGGGAAAAGGGGAGAAGAGATGCGTCGACTGGTAATTAGTGAGCGAAAAACAATAGAACAAGTAATACGATGACATTCTTTGATCATTGAGTATCTAGCTGGTTGCTAATGAACACTACACTGTCACCTGAGCACTTGGAAGCAGGCGAAATTCCGACATCAAAGGGACTGAAACGGAGAAATATCAATATTGGGTTCGAGTCTAATTGGAAATTGCGAAAAAGCGAACGATGCTGCGCGGCGCTGCGTCTATTTTCATACAGCTTTGCTGGCTTCGCCTCCAGTCTCCTGCTTGGAGGTAGACTAAAAGAAACGTGGTTAATAACCGCATTATCTGTTGCATGCGAAGCAGCTTATTGTTGAGTCTAACCACTCGAGCTTTGCTGAAAATGAGAAAGAAGCCTTACAGATTTACAAGTTAACTCCTTGTGTGCGGTTCCCGAAAAATAGTCGAATTGGTGTGGAGTTCGCGTAGCTGCTTGTGCAGAAACAGGCCAACTGCATTCTGAGACTGTCCCCTCGAATAATCGCGTCTTTTGATCTTGCCTGGCTGAATGATTGATGCTCACTTTGTGGGTGGGTGGAGGGAAGGATGGCCTTTTCTGGATGAATTTCCGGTGCGCAGTGGATCCTGACTTTGGGAGATCACGTTGTGTCGCTGTTCCGAAACTGAAAAGTTACCTTCCTTTCGCAAATTCCTTTTGCAAACTCACATAGTTCCTGATCGATTTCGCCGGACCAGCAGCGCACATTTAGCATCAGGAATGTGCGTGCCTTTTGCGTTGCGAAGGACGAGCTCCTGCCCTACTTCGTCAGAAAATGGACTTCACACAAAAGGAAACGGGGTGGCTTATTGTTGAAAGGCTTGTAGACATTAAGTACTAATTGAGGGGGACACCTTGGTTACATGGCATGTGGTGGAAGCTGCCTTTGAAGCTATGCATTATTACCTATCTACCATACATAGCCCTGAGCCAGCTCCTCTCGTATGGTGACACGCGACTGCGTCAAACCAAGCTGTACAAAAAACGATGGACTTGACGCTTCTGTCGGCTTGAGCTCGTGAATGCCTTTGTGAGACGCCCTTTTGTTTCGGAGTGATGAAACATTTGTATTGAAGACACATGTTTCTTTGTGTGGGTGTCGTCCTCTTTGTAAGCAGTTGGCTCGAACAGCTTCATGTTGGAGCGAAGGCTCCTGCCTTACGCGTTGGTTGGCTTCGCTTTGTTTTTCTGCAGCAGGGAGGGGTTGTCAGCATGCTAGCTTTCTCTTTGATCCTATTCATTACCATTTTGTTCACATTTTCTCAGGTCTTCCCCACAAAAACGCAGGAAGATGATGCAAATCCTAAACCTGAGCCTTGGGCGAATTAACTGTAGAATCTTCGTAATGAATTGCACTTGTATGTGAAAAGGTAAAAAGCCCTCTTTGAAGTCAGCTAACAAAATAAGGTTAGAAGCTGAGAACTCAACATCCTTTCACAGAATATGCTACTTTCCACTTCTGATGTTTCCCGTGCATTGTGCTTCTTCATGTTTGTTGGTGCACAAAGTGAAGAGTGCATCTTCCATTCATTCCTCAGAAAAAAACACACCAGAAAACATGGGTGGGGGTGGGGCTGTTTACTGCGACGCAACTCACTGGTGAGCGAAAATGTGCGAAAGGCGCGGACCCTCCTTGTGTGTTCACAAGCTGAATAGAAAACAACAGAACAACGAATATTTTTTAAAAATTTGCTTGAAAGACAACGAGTACGAGCCCATTGCGTTTGTCTCACACCACAGCCAGGAACGAACAGGTCGTCATGCAAAGCTGTTAGCGTTTGCGCAAATTTAATATGGGGTTCTATGGCAGATGTAGACCCCCCCGGGACTTGCATTGTATTTGTACCGTTTGTCATTGATAGAGATTTTTGTGCTTGGTTAACGCCGAAGACGTATCATTTGCAACTCTATTGATTATTACAGTAACTGTAATAGTTCTATCAATATTCGTTTGCAGGTCTGTGTGGAGACCTTAGCTGTCTGTGCTTTCCAGGTGAAGGGACTTCATGTGGTTTAAACCCTGCTTGATGTTGGTAAATGGCGTTGGTTCGGTTCAGGTGGAGGGAATAAAAGGTCAAATCGATGCGGTGGTTTGAACTCTCAACTTGCTGCAGAACTGGAACACTTTCTCACAGCACTTTCTGTGTTTTGCTTCGTCGCCAAATGTTCTGAGGTCAAACCGACAGAAATAGAAGTCAGGGTCGTTTGTTTCTTGGGAACAGTCAAACGTCACATTTTCAGTGTACCTGCTCAAAAAGCTGCTCCGTCCTTAACCAACTCTCCACTGCCCTTGACTTTCTCCATTTTAGGTCTTTCTCATTGTCGTCTCTTTTTCGCTTGCGCAGAACCTTTGCTAAAGCTTGAAAGCTACCCAATATTGGTTTGGCTTCACTTTAGCTCGTGATGCCAAATTGTCAACCAGAAGTGATTTGCCATTGATGACTACAAAACGCTCGGGCTTTCCCTTCGAGCTTTTCTCCCATATCTTTGGTTGTGCGCCAGTATTTATTGAAAGGTTTGCGCAGATGCCAAGAGTTCCCAGTTAATTCTTGGAGGAAAATGCTTCGAGATCTGATTCTCTGACTTGGACAGTATGATTAAGTGCAAACTTCGCACAAAGACGCTTGCAGCTCGAGAGGCAAGGAAACTAAAGGGACACAAATTCAATGCAAATCAGATTTGTTCGTGCCCAAATGTGACTTGTTTCTGACTTGTGTTGCTTGCCCATCTGCTCAAGACAATAGGATGTAAACATGTCTGTCTGGCAGCGGTCTCGTTGCCAAGAAAAGTCACCAAGGTACCCGCCCAACTTGTTGTGAAGCCCTCAAGACGGCCATCAGACTGAGACATGGGACGTGAATCTTGTGACCGGTTGAGAATGCCAAAAGAAATGTGAGATTTACAGGCTCCAAGTGGAAAGCTCAGTCATGAAGCGGGCGGAGACTTCCGTCGCAGTTTGCGACCAAATGTGTTGTCTTGTGTGGGTCGCCAACGTTGAGGCTCCTGTGACGCTGTGCTGCGTTGCGCACGCAGGACGGAAACTCGAGTCAGTGTTTGAGCACATCACAAGTGCGCATCGCACAGGAAGAGCGACTTGTGGCTGTCGTCCCAGCGAGGCCCGGTGGCACTGTCCTGAGGGTGACTGGTCATTTGTATTTATGAATCAAGTTGGCAGTTGGCAAGGTGTTGGGATGTGCGATAGTATGCATTTGTGCTTCTGAACACTTTCTTTCCTTATCTGTGGCACCGACGACTTGAGGTTTACTTGTGGGAAGGTGGACGAGGAGTAACGTTGCCAATCTTCCCTCACTGTCTGAAGTCACTGTCGGGTTGAACTTCTGTTGCTATTGTACAAGTTTGCCCGTTTCAGACTGAGGTGGTTTTTGTTTGAGTTTTGTACGAACTGGGTCGTTCAGATGGGAACAATGTGTTCTTGCCTTTGCACCGTTGGTGAAAGCTGAAGGAAGTTGCAGTCTCACAAATCAAGAAGCGAGAGAAGTGAAGGAGCTGTTATTGCGTGTTCCTGGAAGCATCTCAACGCTGAATTCAATTACTCCGGCCTCGAGATTATGAAAATTGTCTGCTGGGGGACTAGTAATTTGTCATCATCCGTACGAAATGGGCCCCCGTTCAATCAAGGGCTAATGCTACAACAATATGATCTTGTGTAGCTGGGAAATTACAATCATTAACCAAGGAGGGACTGCAGAGACCTTGAAGGATAGGCTGGGGAGATTGTAGGAGGGTAGAACAATTTTTTGTAACAAATAGAGAAGGGGGCAACATTGAGCGTTGCCTTGGCCTCAGATGTCTCCCATTTTGCCTCATTTAGGCGTAGAATGTGGTGGTCGTTGCAGACTTGTAAGACTCGATTCAAGGCGGCAAAGACTGGTGCCCTGCAATCAGGACTTCTATTAATTTCGGTAGCATGACATGCTGGGCCAAAAAGAAAGCAACATTTTTGTGGCTGATCTGACGCACTAAAAATTGTAGTTGGCGGTTTTTTTTTTGGCGCAGCAGGAAGCAGATGCAATGCCACTTTTGGTGAATCGGTATCTGTGCTTTTTTTCGCAAATCTTTCTTTATTTCACTTGTATCGAACGAAATAGATTCTTCACAAGCGAAGCTGCGATGATTTCACTTTGATGTTGTGTTTTATGCTTGTCTTTTTCTTCTGGTTGAGCGCGCTGGAGTTAGTTAATGCTGTATCCATGCTGTTGCTAATGGAAACGGATATCCAGTGATATCACTCACATTGTCGCCGCTTACTTGAGAGAAATCAAGTTCATATTTCGCCAAGATGAAAAGCTTTTGTTTTCACTTGCTAATTAAAATCCCCCGACGATGGCAAAACTGGGTTTCTTTGTGTCTGTGTGATTTGACACAAAAAAGGCCTGGCGTGGAAGCTGTTCAACGAAATTGTGGCAAGAGGCTTGCACATGAAAAATACTGTCTCCTTCAGCTTCAGGAAGCAAACTCATTTTGACGGGGCTCATCGAAAGTCTGTTTTCTGGACACAACTCTTTGGAGTCGTGGCCGTGATCGAGTTCTCTGTACACTCATCGAAGTCAAGAATTTTACCGTTCGTGCTGTCATTTCGTGCAGAGATGGCAGATTCGCCTCTGGCATGCTAAGTGGAGAAGATCGAGATCCCAGGTACAGGTCTTCAAAGGGCAATATTGCACAGGGGTTGTGGGAGCTTTTAGTTGCTGGGAGATATCTGAGATTTCCGCTGCTAAAAGTGAGTCAGGGGAAGTGACAAAAGAGAAGACCCAGCAGAAAGGAAAACCGCCGGGGCACGCTGTTAAAGGCGCCAGTCCCGCAAGCCGTACGTGAAACAGGAAAGAAGGTGCAGCGTCTAGGCTTGCATGAATAGGCATGGGGAGGCCAAATGAAGGGTCGTGTAATAATGGTGTAGGGGAGAACAGAGAGAAAAATCTCGAGGTGATTTAATGTGTCGAGGCCTTGAGTTTTCCACAACTCACATTCACAGCTTGTTTTGACGTGGTGAAGCTGCGTTCACGCTGAATTTGCCTGCGGTCTCTTGGCTTATGTGAAGTGACATTTTGGACGGAAAGGTGTCGACAATATGTCCTTGTGCGATTTCAGTGCACTTGAGCCGAGCTAAAAATTAGACGAAAGATATATATTTCTCCTATGCCGGCACCATCCAACGCGTGCATCAGCGGCAAATTCACTTCTTGTCCAATGAAAACTGGAAAGATGTGGCAAATTTTTGTTGTGAATGTGGAGTTTCGGAAGAAGGCGTGTTGTCCGACCGACCGCTGAACATTTGTTGGCCAGATAACGAGCATGTCGCTTTTAATTTAGATCTGGAGCGTGAATCAAGTGGATTGGCCGGATTTTGCATCCGTTCTGTAGCATATGGACGGAGCTCAGAAGTGGATAATTCAATTGGAGGGCTGTCTTGGCTGTGTGCGATGCGGTGTGGCTCCCAGGAGGACCAAATTACCTTAATTTGTTTGCATTTGATGGGATCACTGTTTATTGGCACAAGTGTGTAATGGTTGTCCATTTGTGTCCAGCGTTTTGCAGTGAAAGCATTCGTTTTCAAGTCTTTGTCAGTGCCAGGCGGTCGGACGTCCAGGTTACCATTTCACCCGATGCCCCTTTGGATTCAGTTTGCACAATCGAGACTTTTTTGGGGGTGGGGTGGGGAAGGCAGTCGGTCGTAAACGTCGCACTGACAACATGGTTCGAAAACGAAAACGAAATCCAAGTCTAGCTCGGAAGATGCACCAGAAAATTAGAGGAAATTCGGCTCGTTTGATGGCCTCGCGAGGCCCTGGAAAACAATTCATTATGAGTTAGTCTAATTGGTAGTTAGGCACCCGAGGGGAACCGAGGGTCTTATCGTCCCTGAGGTATTGTAAGTGGGATCTGCAGTGAGCAAAATTACAAATTCCCAAATTACATCACTGCTCACTCAAGTGAACTTGATGTAGAAGCGAGGGCCCCTAATGCGGAGAAAGCTGCACTGCGGCTGGAGGAACACCTCGCTGCTGATATGGGACGCTTCAGAGGGGTCGGCTTCAGGACGACCAGGTCTCACGAGGAAGGTGACGGAAGTTGAAGTACTTGTGGCTGTCTCCAACAGCATCTGAACGCACGATGTGCGGCAATACTCGTACACTGCAGAGGAAACAGCGCATCGTGGTGCTGTTGCGCGTGTAATTTCCGTTGTGAAGCGAATAGGCGCGCTTCCACAAGTTCTGGAGTTAATGTAAGCTTCTATCCAGTTAGGGTACGCATTTCATAGTGACAGAGGCTGGGCAAAACACCGGGAACATTCCCCCAACGGGATGCTATCATAATCAGAAAATGGATACGCAAACCCTGTAATTATCAAGTCAGCTTTATTTGATGTGAAATGTGGGGCCAAGTGGAAGGAAAAGGCTGCATCTGCCTTCGAGTCTCTCTCTGCTGCTGATCCGTCGCTCCAGCTTCCCTCCCGCTTTGTTCATTCTGCTCAGATTTTGCTTTGACCAGCTGCATGAAAAAAAAAAAAAACTGCGCGAAGAAAGACATTGCACGCCAGCTGCTTTTTGTTGTTTTTTTTTTTCGTGCAGCTTGAAGTTTGCGACTCAAAAGTAAAACTGCATCTCCAGGAAAGAACCGGCTGCACAGCTGCGGCTCCAACGTGAAAAGCGCTCATGTTTCGTGAATCTGTCTGCGTGAATTTTGACATTGTCACAACTTTGTACGGAACAATGTACGAAACAGTTTTCGTTCTTCGACGTCGTCAATTTGTGAAAGTAAGCAGACGCCAGCGCACCTTTCGCAACAGAACGCAAAAATCGGATGGCGCGTTGAAAGAAGCAAGCGCGCCGAGTGTCGCACGTCGCGAGAGATGGTGCGTGAACATGGTGGAGGCGGCGGCTGTGATTTGGCTGCTCGGGGCAGCGAAGCTGCATCGCCGCTGGCAGACGTAATGAGGCGTGCTGCGCGCACCGGCTCAAGAGGCAGTTTGCCTCAACTGCACGCTTCGCTACTCAAAGGCTTCGCCAACTTTGCAAAGCGTTGACCCCCGTCCCGTGCATCCTGCTTCCCTCTAATCTTCATAATCTTTCTTGAGTCCCCAACCTCCAAGAATAGTGAGCTGGCTGTGTCTTCGTGAGAGAAGTCTTTCTCTTACGGAATGTGCGCAATCAAAACATTGAGAGCGATCAAAGGCGCAAAAACAATTGTGGCGAGTATTTCTCACTCCAGGGGTTTCGACGAACCTTGTTTCTCTATGAATAATTAAATGTTGACAATAACATGATTACTTCTCGCAGTTTCTGGCTGCGCTGGTTTGGAGGCTACGAGCTCTGTCGTTTGTTTGGGAGGATTGTTGATTGAATTACGAACGCAGCTCTGTCCAAGGAAATTTAATTACATTGTGTTTAAAGAGTCCTTTCTCAGGTGCAGCGAGTACGGATATGTGCGTCTGTTGGTCCTTTGTAATCTGTGGTTGCCATTTGCAGGCAGAAATAGACGCACAGATGACACGTAATTGCTGAATTTTGCCCTGGATCTTACAGTCAGAAACAAAGGCAAAATTCTGCAGGCTAACATTAAAAGAAGATGAAAAAGAGATAAAAGGATGTTGTCTTCCTCCTGTGCACAGCAGCTTACAGTTTGTGATCTCATTGTAGACTTCTAGCATTTTGGAATGGAACATGTTGAAGGAAGTGCGATTGTCAAGCCACTTACGACAGCAGAGTTCGTGGGACGCGTCTTCAAATTATCGTTTTTTATGGTCCAGTTTGCGGCTGGCAATTTAAATATGGTTAATGGAGCATGATTTACGTTACAAACATGCACACCTATAAATCCTGGGCTCATGTCAAAGTTTGAACGATGCTAAACAAGGCAGAAACACATGGCCCCTATGTTCACGATGAAAACTGAAATTGCATTTGGAGAAAGACCCTCTTGCTTCATTTGACTCGCGCACAGGAGCAATGCAGCTGATCGATTTATATTTCGGCATCACCCATCTGAAGTAAATCTATTGGGAAAAAATTCATGCCCCACAATTTAAATATCACTATCTTCCGATATGATTAATTGCTGGCATCAAAGCTTTGAAATTTTCAAACAAGTGACGTTTGCCAGCTGCCCAGAGGGTTTTTGAGTCATGTAACCAAGAGCAACAGCCAATGGAGACGCGTGTACCATCTGGCAGAAGGCAGGGCTCGTGTGGCTAATTAGCAGTAACCGTTACTACTTAGCAGCCTCAGCCTGCAGCCGATCTAAATGCCTTCCGTTATGAACTTGAAATGTGCAAGCACGTAGGAAGGAAAAAGCGAAAGGATGTGTTGCGTGTCACAGTGAGACACTGATTCTGATGTTTGCCTCTGTTTGCTTCGTTTTCGATATGGAGAGAAATGAAACAAAATTTGAATTGAAAATTGTCTTGGAATCGGATTGAGATGACTGGTTGGGCAACGACACTGGACAGGAGAGAAAAAAGAGATTTGAACCTCCAGGACTGAGGTGGAACCCAAACTGAACAAAGGGGCGGCATCCAATTAAATGGGGTTTGTTGGACCCGGAGTTCACCGTGCAGCACTACGGCTGGCTGTCTCACGCATCAAAAGCCACCTTTTCAGGAGCTCAAGGCAAACATTGAAACCTGGTATCAAAGTTAGAATAAATACAATTGTTCTTGCTAACTAACGAAAGATGATATCTCAGCAAAACTGCGTTCAGATTTTTTGAATGTCACATCTGATTAAAATTTGTTCTTTTGAATCTTTGGAATCACGAAAGGAAACGATAGAATTTCTGGGCCCTTTTCTCACAGGTCGCAGGGGATACTCTGAATAGCAATAAATGAGGCTGCCAGGTGTGCTCTTTGTACTCCCAACTTGTTTGACAATCATATCATAAGCGTATCCCATGTTTGAGATTTTATGCATTTTAATGAAAGGAGTGTTTGTATGTGCTCAGATAATTCATCTAATTATGTTGATTCGGATGCACCATCTTGAACCTTCGAAGGCCTATTGAACGTTGAATTTCAGTGGCACCAATTGCACTGGGTAATTGGAAGTATTCGGCTAGTTTCGTATTTTTGGTGCACTTGCATTGCTCCAAAACTACAAAATCTAAAGAATCTACAATGAAGGGTGCCGCACTTCGATAAATCTCATGTCTCCACCTTGTGTTTGGTCTTGTTGGTCAAAGAACAAAGTTGTGGGCGCGCGTGAAATCTGGCCTGACTGGGAAAAGGACGCAGTGAGCTGGGAGTCGTCAAGTTTCAGATTCAATATGCCCATGTTTGACATCATTGTGTGGTATTGACAGAGGTCAAATTCACACCAAGTAATTGTTAGAAACATTCCCTTGGGGAGGTTTCTGTTTGCCAAATGTGGAAAAAGTGCCTGTGTTCAGTTCGACAGTTGACAGGGAGAAAAAATTCCTTGCGACGTACAATTTGAAAGCTAAATTTGTTTTGAAATTTATTCCAACAAAGTGAATTTTTTGTTTACACCAACGTGTGTTGCAAGTACGAGCAGCTAAACTTCCCACATTCATGTGTGAAGGAAAAAGAAAAACATGAGGTGGAGAAAAAAATGTGCTGCACTGCAGTAATAATTTTGTGGCGTGGAAGGTTACTCGAGGCGCACAGGTAAACCAGACAAGGATGGCACTCGGGGGTTTCAGGTTGGATTTCTTGTGTCAGCTGCAATATTGCCGCTGTAATTGAGGAGCTTCTCTTGACAAAAGGACACAGGCAAGGGTTACAGATTCGTTTACACTCAGATGTAAATAATGCAAAAGGAGGGAGCACCTTTGTTCACTGACTCGTGTAATTATCGCCGTGGCAAATTGTCAATCTGTGTAATTCTGAAAGCTCTTTGCAGAATCGGATTTGTATGAAGACGGTGGGGAAGGGGTGGGGGTGCGAAAGACGATATTGGGAGATGCAACCTTTAATTCGGCAGGTGTCCTCTGCTGGGAAAGCAGCACCATCCAGATGTTGTCGCTGTGACAATGTTGTTGACTTATTGTCCTGTGCGCGGCCTCGCTTTGGCCGACACTTTATCAGGGGTAATGAGGCGATGATGAACTCCGTGTCAGATTGAGGTTCCTGTTTTTGTTCACTCATTTCGGGGAAGCCAACCTCGTGGACCGAACGATTGTTGAGAGACATTTGAACATCGGTCGTGTCGCCAAGAGCGGTGTGCTCGAAGTGGTTCGGAAGCTTGCTCGAATTCTCACGGCGAACTGCAGGAAGCCACCGCCTCGTGTTCTTTGTGACCAGCAGCGTCTCGCTTTGCCCCCTTCGGACTTCATTCACAATCGTTTCAAATCAACGAGCATCTTCTTCTCTTTTTTGGTGGAGCATCTCATTCTTGAACGGCGGCATTATGCTACGGAGGGGGTCAAAGGTTTTTAACCTCACGGGACCTCTGGGCTATGCATCCATTCATGGAAGAAGCTTGGGCGCTAATTGCTCGTCACCTTGGGCTAGAAACCGTTGTGACCTTTTCAAATGCAGAAAAAAGGCTGCTTCTGTCACGAAAGCCAGTGAAAACATTTGTTTTTTTGTTCATTTCCAAGATACAGAAGTTGTTTCAAGTTGTGGTTTCAAAATCCTTGTTTTTTGTCGATCGGATTGAGTGTGCTCTGGAAGTTGTTCTTTTTTTGCGAAAAGGGCATTCGGACAAAAATGAGAAACATGGGAAGTGCGAATTTGACTGCAGGTCCTTTGTTTGCAACCGACACCATTCAAACTTCACACCAGTGCGTTGTTGTTCAAAGCCGGGGCTGTGAAGAAAGGCAAAAGAACACGTAAGAACAAACATTGGTAAGTCCCTAAAAGGCACTTGAAATCTGTCAAAACAGTCAACAGTGCCAAAAAGAGAGGACTTAATCATGACCAAATCATGTTCTTGTTGCGAATAATGTTCCCCTCTCTGTCTCGGGTTGTTTACACGGATTCTCACCAGTGCTCAAAGTCAAATTGACTTGTTGGCAGTGTTTTGTTTGTGGGTGCGTGGCGGCGTCTTTGAAGTCTGTCCTGCTTTAGGTCAACAAGGGGTCTGAGTTGACGAGGGAAGCTCCGAGTCCGCGCGCAGAAATGTATCCACTGCTGGTGCAATATGGATCCACCATATTAACTGTTGACAAATAACAAAAGTGACTGAAGAGAGCGATACTGTTTTTGTTCAGTCGGAAAGGTGTGTTGTCCAGCCTGTGATGTCCATGGAAAATCTTTTTTGTGGCTTCTCCAACACCTCAGCCGGGAACGTTCAGTAATTTGTGGCCTGATGACACACACACACACACACTTCACATACATGTGCAAAGAAGGCAAATATTTCCTTTCATTTGGAGATCAACTTTCCGTCTGGGTCTTTAAAATTTGTGCTTTGTGAATGTTTGCTGGAATTTGTTGACACGGGATACCATTGCAGTATGCTGTTCAGAAAATGATGTGACTTGTCGTCTTTCTGGTTGTGTGTGATTACGACTGCGAAGGATTTTCAGAAATATTCCTTTCTTTGGGGAGTTTGAGTGAATGCATATTTGAATTTCATGACCGACATAAAAAGGTGCGTGTGTTGAGTTCGAGCAAAGTACCCCATTTCGCATCGTGGAAGCCGAAGTTGTCTTTCGCAGCGACTTTCCTGCCTGGAGGCTGGGGCAGCATCTTCCTGGTTTGAAGGAAACAAGAATCTGACAACGCTTTGTAATATTTGGGTCACCAAGGTGATCGCAATCCAGGCTCCGAAATGATACGTAATGCGCGGCAGTGAAACTCTAATAGGCCATTATTTCTGCGCTTTTTCTCTTCATTTTCTCACTTTTTGCTGAAATTTAGCTTCATCGAGCCTTGATAGAGATAGTGAAATACGCATTGACATATTTATGTTGAGTGTGTGGAAAGCAATTTCGCTTTGATATTGTGTTGCTGGTTTGTTTCTTGTTGCTTGAATTGGAAGCGTTTCATCCCAAAAGCCAAAAGCGCGCACCCAGTTGCACACCGTGGCACATTTTCACACAGCAGCACGGAGGCTTTGCTTTGGTTGGAGATTCTTCAGCGTCTCCGATGTCCTGATCAAGCTCTCCTGACAGATAAACGATTCCCACTTGTCACGGCCCAATTAGACATAAAAGAGCCAGGTTCGCTCACAAAGACCTTTGCTCATTTACGAGGGTTGTAACGTGTGAGGGACAAGGATTTCTCAAGGCTTGTGTCACTTTATGTTACCAAGTCGGCCTCGAGAGTCTATTTTGGGCACTTGCACTTCAAGCCTTTAGATGGCCCCCGCTCATTGGTTTTGTTTTTGCCCGTTGTTGCCACCTGAAGTTGTAAAATCTCCACTGAGTGGAGCTCGCAGCTGTTTTCTCGAAAGATTCACGACATCGACCCTGCATTAGTGTTCTTACATTGAACACTAACGAACTGTACGGAGTACTCAACGGCCACAGAGAAGATGTGATTTGGACTTCGCATGACAGCCAAAGCGCATGACATTTGGGTCTCCATCCATATGCACTGGTCAGGCCCTCGCCTTTGAAGTCTGACCCCGGACATGATGGGCTAGCAGCCTGGGGTCGCGGCCCTTTGTGCCGATTCCTTGACATCCAAATAACAGTTCACGTCCCTCTCCCTCGGCGCGCTGATGGATTTTCGAATCGATGGTAATTTTCTTGTGCGCTGGGTACCTGTGTTATTGATTGCGAATTAGGTACGAGTCGACAGAATATCAGCGTTTCCCCCTGTTTCTGCACATGGCAGTTTCATTTGTAATTGGAAGCAACTGCTTGGTCGGTTTTGAGTTGTTTGGTGAGAGTGGTTGGGTGGAGGTCTGAGCTCTGCGTTGGTGCCACTGAGTTGTGCAACTGACTTGGTGAGATTATCACGCAAAACTGTGTTCACCGGACTCGGAGCTGGGTGTTCAGTTTCGAAGTTGACGAGCCGAGTCGTGCGTGTAGAGAACACTGAGCAACCTGATGTCTGATATTTGTGTGTTTATCCTTTGATCATTTGATCGCTGGTTTCTGATGTCTCTGGATCCAGGGAAATATGAAGCTGGCAACATGCAGTGGATGCTGAAATGCCTTCTGCACAGACATTACCGCTCGTTTTTATGTCGGGAGAGCGACCCCGCGCGGCCCTCAGGTACACGTCAGGTTGAGGAGCATTATGACTCAACACTTCACGCAAAAGCAGCAGCGTGCATGTTCATTGACAGGTTTGCGGAGGAAACGTTGATTGCGTTTTTCCGTGGGCCAGCACTGACAGAGGCAACACAATGGAGGGGACGGGACGCCTTTTGCGTAAAACTGGCACCTCTACTCAATGATTGCAATGCTCTTTGTGGTGCTTGCTGCTCTAGGACGAGAATTTTTATTTGTGCAAATTTTGTCTGGTTGTTTTGAGCAATACATTTGGCGTGAGGCCTTCAAAACTCAGATGAAGTGGCGATCCGTGGCGTGAATGTAAATCAAGATGAACCGCGGGACGGTGTGGCGTCCTACACGCCGTGAAAGCCAAGCGGTCGATTCACTTGTGAACCCCATCAAGTCGCTAAATGCTATTGATTTGATGTCCAGAACCATCCCGGATGAAACAGCCATCAGTTTTGAACCTGGCCTCAGCAGCAGACCCTTTATGTCTGCTCTTTCTGTGGCCAGTTTTGCACTATCCACGGTGAACACAGTGATTCATTGCAGATGGTCAAAGGGATAATATATCTGGGGTCAAAATCACCTTTTAGATGTGTTTTAGCTCCATTAATGGGGGATTTTGGTGTGGAGTGACACTCTGTCAGAAAAATGGACGGCCAAGGGCTACTTTAGCTTTCGATTTGAGCTCAGGAGATGATAGCTGAGACCGCTTAAGAGTGAAATGCCCTGAATGTCCACTTGACGCAAAGGACTTTATCTGTAATGCTGAACCTGCTGAATGGTATCAAAGGCCAGAAGCCTCTTTATTGAAGCAGGGGCAGGCGAAGGGGTTAGGACGGAGGAGAAGGGACTGCTTTGGCTGCGAGATGTCAAAACGTCAGCTCAAAAGCAGTTTTGCGAAGGCGCGTAAAGTCCCCGAGAGGGAGTTGGGAAATCAAGCTTTCTATGGGTAAGTTCTCGCAATCCACTGCCTGGCATTTGTTTGACATTCAGGACTACCTCATTCTTACCCTGTCAGGTGGGTGAGAGTGAGACCTTTCAACCTGAGGTCTCGGGGAAAGTGGCAAACAAACACCAGCTTTGCGAGACTGATCATGGTCCCGCACCGCGAAAGACGATGTCTCATGGAAACCTTGCAGAGGGCCAAGTGCCGAAATCGGGACCTTTTTGCCTTTCTCCATCCCTTTCTCTTTCTCTCCCAATTGACATGAATGGATTACAGAGTGAATTGAATTTGGACCCAAGAGGTAACGCAATTGGTTAGTGCTGATCTGGAGTGGTCTCGAGCCAAATTGAAAGGCCTCACGAGTCGTTTAGCTGCACAGGGCAAGTGGTTTTATGAGCTGGCCAATATGGTCAAATGTCTGTCTCTTTCCCCCAACGTGTATCGTGTTCACCGGGCCTCAGATTTGATTGTCTCGAGGCGCCCTGAGTCAAACTGACGTGTCACTTCAAAGGGATTTGTTCACCTCGTCTGCATTTTTCCTTTCATCGCGGGAGTGCTGTCACAGAACGTAACTGCTGGGTCCGCGGAAGGTGTTTCCAGATGAATCTGTCTCAGTGCGAAAGATCAGTAGCTTGTTGAACAAGTGCAATTCAGCGCGCGACTCGTCTCGCTAGATTTTGCCTGGAGATCCCGGATATTGCAGTGGCAGTTGGGAAAAAATCATTTCCATTTCAAAGAATAACACTGCGTAAAAGCAAAATGCCTTACGTGGAATAATGCCCAGGCATTAAATCAACAAAAGGCAAACGGACGACAATGATACATTTACATTTTATGGCCTCAAGTATATTACACCAGAGGCATCTCATCATACCGATAGACCTTCTCATTCAGGATGCCTCCTCGGTGCTCTATGGTGTGTTTTCTTTGAGGTTTTGCAAGATTAGATCCTTAGAAACGCAAAGATTGGTTATTAAAGGCTTCAATTATGAGTGTGGCACCCTGTGTAAGTATTGGAAATAAGTGGTAATGATAGGTATCTCCTTCGCAGCGCGCCACCAATCGGCTTGTCTTGATTAATTCCCGGGTCCTGCCCCCTGATGTATTAAAAAGTGAAATGTGAAAACTTGTTCCAACCCCGTTTTATGGCACATATTGTCAAAGGTTGAGGCTAATAGAATTTTTATGACACTCGGCGAGTACGCGGGTCGCTTTGATCTTGGTGGGCGACTGTCAGTTTCAGGGCAGAAAAAGATGCTGCGGGAACAAACATGGCGGCACAATCAGAGAGGCCAGTCGAGCATGTCGGTCGTGATTGAGGAAGCGACTGCCAGCCGAGCGTAGCTGGTAGCTGCGCTGTGGTCCAGACCTCTGTCACCCGGCAATGTCAAAGCCAGTAACGTTTGATAACTGAAAAGCATCCATCTTTGCTGTAATTGGCCTCAGCCTACCGTGAAAACAGCACAAAACACGCTTTGAGGCGTCTTCCGAGGATGTTTTCACACACATTGAAGACACACAAAAGTGCGTCGGTTCGAAGATTTGCGTGCGTTCTGTTTGTATTTGGCGTCATAGGTGTTGGGCATATACGAGCTGCCGCGTAGCTAATCCTTCATTTCAAAACAAATCCTGACAAGCTGTGTGACGTGCGTCGTGCTTGGCGCAACAGGAAAAAAAGAAGAACGGTATCAGCCCGGCAAGATTTTCCGACAGATGCTTCGTCGAGAAACAATGACTGACAACAATCAAAGACAAATTTTGCAGACGAAATCCGTGATATGCAAATTAAGTGCCTGGCAGAATTTTAAGGATCTCATGATCAGATTTAATTTGCAGTAAGCCGAGGGAACGGAAATAGAAAATGCTGGGCATTGTGTTTTAATTAAACCGAAGAGCGAGCATTGCGAAGCCTCGCGAAGAAGCCAGTAAAAGCTTCGTCGATGTTTTGTTATTCAGCCTGTAATTTAATTCAATTAGAAACGAGGGGATGCTGCCTTGATGTGAAGTGTAGCAGAATGGAATGAGTCTTAGCTGTAGATGGTGGAAGGTAAAATTGTTCGAAATGAATGGGACATGACGAGGTGAAAAGAGGTGGTACTGAGTGTCGCAGCGTCAGCTTTTAACTCCGACCATTTTTTTCTGAGAGGCGTGTTTTTTTCAGAACGTATGATTAACGCCGCCAATTTTGGAGGGCAGTCTGAATAAAGAGTACAACGATTCGACGAGAGGTTCTGGTGTTATTGAGGCATTGTGAAAGACCACGCTTGTGTTTGGTGAAAAATGGTGTGACTGCACCAACGGTCACTTTGGTTGTGAATTCAGGCAACACAGGTGTGAATGAAATATGTCAACATCCTTTTTCAGAGGGAGAAAGGTGGGGTGCTTTTCCAACTCAAAATTTTGCCAGCACTTTTTGGCGAGGGATTGAGAAAGATGACACGAGAGACATGAGTCGGGGACGCATCCACAAAACTGTTTTGCGGAGCTGTTTGAAGTCGGCGAAAATTAGCATGCATCATGATATGACAGCCTCTCGGCGAAAATAATCGGGGGGCACGCGGAGTGCCATAAGGCACCGCGGGCGTCTCCTTTGAAGTCCGCCCTGGCTTGCTACCTGAAGTCGCGGCGATGAATTTCTAAATCACAGATAAGGCCAATTTTCTTTGCTGTCAGTGACTTTGGCGTCCGACGCTCCCGGAGATTTCATTAATATGTAGCTTCGTATGAAAGACGGAAAAATTATTGCGTTTTAGCAAGTGTGATGATGATGGGTGCTCGAAAAGCCGAGGTGCTGTTGCAGTTGTCTGCTGCAACACCAAAACCTCAGTTGAAGTGCGCCGACTTGGAAGCATGAAAAGCCAACAGAATTTGTTCACCATGACAAAGGTTTCGGGTTCCATGTTCCAAGGCCCTCCACAAAAAGAGGTTGACACTTCTTGAAGTTAGGTTCTGACATCAAATTTCTTGTGTAACAGTTCGTAAAAAAAAGCTTTGAAAGCCAGACTTGGCAACAAGAAAGCGATATCAGACTAATATGCTGCATATTTTATCTTCATGTAAGCCATTGTTGGAGATGGAAGGCTGTACATGGCATATTACAAGTCTAAATCCTGCAGAAATCCTTTGATGTTGAAGGAAGCATTATTTCTCTGACATTTGTAGGACTAATAGTGATTAGGAATTAACTGGTTCAGTGCAAGCTTTGTACAGCTTTACGCGATTTAGTTTGTGTGTTGCGGAGTGCAAAACCCACGGAAATCCTTTCTTGCTCAAAAGAACATTTGAGAAGGAATTGTCTGCTTTGGAAACAAACTGTGCGAAAAGGAAGGCCTTCTGGTTGTTACCAGCACAAGCTGGCGAACAAAAGGCTTCAAACGAGCGAGCAGCCGTGCACTGTTGGGGTTAATGATGATATAAATATGGAATTTGTTGGATCCCTGCTTATTGCCTTCTGCCTGCAGGAGCATCGTGGAGTCCTCAGCTGCACTTTCAGGTTTAACAACTGCAGTTACCACCTTTCTGCAGATTACACAAGCTGGGTTCCTAAAGGCTTTGTTAAAACCTCCCTTTGTGCCATTCAATATTTCAGACGCTCTTAGACATGACGTGCACTGATGGAGACACAAACATGAATTTTGTTTTGTTATCACGTGCTCATTTGGCTGATTTGGAGGGGGGGGGGTGCAGATTGCGAGTAGATGATGGGGCGGGTGGGCGTCACCCTCCACCCATTAAAGTTTCAAGAAGGAGTACCACTGAGCAGCTTCCGGTATTGAGTCGGGCTTTATGAGCAGGTTTTTGGGTTGAGGACTTTTTCAGTCATGAACAAGTGGTTTGAGCATTTATGTGGGCAGGTACTCATCCTCTGTTCATAGTGGCTTGTCAGGTATACGCAGTCATGCCACATCAAAGGGCTGCCAGTTCACCGACCATTAATATAGCATGCACAAGATTGGCTATTTTGGAACAGCGGAAGAGGAGCTCAACGGTAAACACAACAGTGACAACACTGTATTTGTCAGATGGAAGCGAACAAACGAAACGATGCAAGATTCGTCCTGGTCCAATTTGATGTGTAAAGTGGACGTTTCTTTTGCAACTCTATGGAGGAAAAAATGGATAAAGGGATCGAGTTTGGAAGGATCCACTGGGGTTGGATCTTCCGTGCATCCGCACGTACCTGAGTTAATGTGAAGTTGAAAATGTTCACAGGCGGAGCCCATCCACCTCGAAATCTGACAGTTGGCATGCAATGATAACATTGCTAATAATTCACTCATTCCAGTCCTGATGGGCTAATGGCTGAATAAAAGTCAAAATTTCTCTTGCCAAGTCGAGAATCTTGCCTCACGAGCTTGAGCTTTATCTTGAGATTCATTCATCTCGACCCAATTTGCATTCCCCGTGCGCACTTTTTTCCCCGAGGAATAAGTTTGTCAAAGCGGTTCCCAGGTTCATTACGAAAATCATCGGAAGAGAGGTGAAAGACGTGGATGCGTACCTGTCTTTTTGAGACCTGTTTTTGTCTCGCTCTGCGAGTTTAGTTTACCTTTCCAAATCAATGCAAGTCGTCTCGTCAGAGGTGTAACCTGCAGAGTACCTGTTGATAAATTCATTAAATTTGACATCTGCGACCTTTTCCCAATTACCCAGTGCAATGCTCTTGAGCTTCTCCATATATGGTCAGAAGCATCACCGAGGTCTCCTAGACATTCAAAGAGATAATCAAGCCAATATGCCCTGATGAAATGGAGTTAACGATGAGAATATGTTGCATGTCAATGAGAGTTCTTTGATGTTTCGTTTGTCATTTGAAGTGCGGTCTGGTGGAGCCTCTAGCGGCCGAGCCTCGCTCTACGTGCACATTTTCAAATTTAAATTGATGGAAAACAAAACCGGGTTTTGAGCGTGTCCTTTGCCAGAAGTGATGCAAGCCAGAGTGTGACCAAACAAGAAAGGCGCATATTTCATACTTTTTCGCCTATTTTGTTTCGCAGAAAGAAAAAGTAAGGTTCAAGTCCGAAACCAGATTCTCCAACAAAATTCAAGGGGTGGGTACAATTCAACACCCGCGAGGTGTAGTGCCTTGTGCAATGAAATCTTTGAGGGACCAAGTGACCGACGTCTTCAGATAAATACAATTGGAGCAGAGAGGCTGAACGTGAGGAAAATGGATTGAAGTGGACAGAATAGCGAAACACAATGGGTTGGTTCAGAAGGATTTTCAAAAGTGTCAGGCGGGACGGGGGAGTGTCGAGAGGCACCAGTGATGGTCATCGCTGCCCTTGAGAGAGTTCCTTATGTTGACTGTGGACATTAACCAACCCATTGTTACCAGCAGATTGAGTGTCCGCATGCGCACAAATACTGACGGGCGGAGCACGTAAACAACAAAGGGTTGTTCGTCGTGGAGAGGGGGTCCACTGAGGGTCAGTCCCTCTCGCCCTGTGGAACTGAGTAAGCTTATGTAATGAATTGATAAGCTCTAACGGTCAAAGATTTGAATTCCGCCACTCAATTGGGCAAATGGTCACTTAACGAGAGGGACGCTTTGGTTTCGTTGCTGACCTGTGACCACTTTGGGTCACTGAACCAAATTGTCCACCTCGGCCCCAGAGGTAAAACCTGAAAAAAAAATAACAAACTGTCCAGTAGATTCCAAATACTGAATTCATCAAGTGGTGTACGAAAAATCGCGTGTTGCTCCCCAAAATCCGAACAAAGCAAGTTTCAGTTTTGAGGTTTCAGTGACCAAGCCAGGTCAAGAATTCCAATTTGAAAGCGAAAATGTGAACACTCTTCAGACTCAAAGGCCAAATCCGCTAAGTGAAATTGACCAGGTGCTGGCATTTTGCTGCAGGGCTGACACCCTGGAGGGAATATCGGGCGGTGGTCAGCAAGAACAGAAGCCAGATTTTCGCTGGCTCCCTCCATTTTAACTCAAGCCTGCCGTAAATACTATTGACAGATTCCTAAGCTATTTAACGAAAAGAATGGCCTGCGACCTTCCTGGGTCGAAAGTGCGAAAAGCTAAATTGTGGCTTGTGGGTACTGTTTGTTTTTGCAATGCATCTGAAGTAGATTTCTTCTGAGTTTGCAGGCAGTTTGAAACCCCGCAACGCATTTAGAAAAGATTAGGGATTAGAGCCAGTTGCTGCTCCGCGCAGAAATGTGTAGCTCAAATATCATGTAATGGAAATGACATTTGAGGGTCAAATACCTGGACCCCTTAATATCGTTCATTGGGTATGATTGATTAACTCAAAAAATGCTACACGCTTCTGAAATTTTGATGCGATACAAAGCTTGTGGCCTTGCAAAAAGTAGCATCATAGATAAACCTCTGGAAATCCATTTTTGCCATCTCGTCCGCAGCTCCTGACATTTGTTTCCTTGGGTATGATGATTAAGAAATGAGAAATGTTGAGCTGTCTTGTGTAATCATGTTCACCTTAATGTAGTGTTGTGTACCATTTATCACGACGCATGTGTCCACCTCTTGCCGATGTACCCCGACTTAATGTGATCAATTAATAATTTCTGATTCGGAGCATTTGTTGGTTGTTTGGAAGACTCCAAGGGGATATGTGGAAGGACAAAGGAAAATGAGTTTTGAGCTGTTCATGCAGTTCTCTGCGGGAACAGTTGAAATGCTGGATCTCCTGCGGTGTTCAAAGCAGTTGCAGATGTGACTGCAGCTGCAGGCAAGGACCTGGTTACAGAAGGGTTAGTGCCCTGCAGGTAACTGCAATCGAGGTGCAAGTAATTTGTAGCAACCAGCATTGTTTCATTTTGCGTGGATAACCAATGCTTTTACTTTCTCTGCTTTTTTCTCTGGAGTTCTGTTTTTTTCCTGCCTTGTTTGCAAAAATGCGTTTGATGTTATTTGAACAAAAGTGTTGCTCATAATTATGGGCAAGACACCATCTTTCGTGCGGTACTTAACATGAACACATGATTGTTTATTTTCTGTAAATAACGACATTTTTTCTCGTGGACGTTTTCGCAAATAGAGCACGAGAGGTTAGTTTGGTGGGAGGAGAATAAAGCCGAGATGAGACGGCGGAGGTTTTCTCGTTGCAACTAAATATTTTGCCAGGCAGCCAGGGTTACAAAGTCAATATTGTCAAGACTGGCTTGAGGGGCCTCACATTGACTTTCACCTGCACAATTTAGAGACTGTCAAACACAGAGAGTTTTATCTTGCTTTCCCTTTTCCTCAAGATATTCATTTCCAGGCAGCTTGAAATTATGCAAGGAGGAGGGGGGCGCACATGAAATGCGCGTTCAGTTTGTTGCTGTTCTCTAGCTGGGTTTTCGTTGCTGAGACATTGCGCAGTCGTCCACCGTCACTGAAAACACAACATCGAAAGCGTTTGGTGCTCCAATAGGCGTTTGGGGAGGTGTCATGCAAACACCTGCGTAAAAGGCGAGATCCACCATCTTTCTGTCAATCAAGTGTCGAGGTCAAGGACACAAGCGATCAGAGCTGGAGGGAAAGTTCCTTTCAAGCAGAGACCTATCAAGTTGAGAGGTTCTGAAGAGTTTAATGTGACAAATGGTGAAAAGGGCCATTTGTTGCCTGCCTACCCTGCACAAAAGACTTCAAATGACTGCAAATTGGCAAAGAACAGATTGGCCACTGACAATGGAGGTGTTATGCCCAAATTGGTTGTCTTCTGGATAGAAACGAGCTGGGCAGGTAATTACTGGAATAGGAAGCAGAGCCATCCGCTTGTCGACCATCATGCGAGTGCTTCACTGGACATTTGTTGCACGGAGCACTCCGGAGGCCATTAGTTAGCAAAGAGAAGCCCTGGCATTGAGCCACCCCCACCACAGAATGGGCTCATTTTTCATCGATTTCAGTTGCGTTCGGTGTTTTTTTTTTTTTTTGTGTTTCTGACGAGGAGTCGTGTGTGTCAGGAAAGAACTTGTTCACTGAAAACGATTGTCCGACGAGGGAGCGTCGGGGAAAATTCTGGATGCACATGTCCGTCTCTCTGAAAGAAAGGTGTCCAACCTCTCTTCTGTGATTCCGGGGACTTTCTCCTGATTGGTTATGTCACTTGCTTTTAATTTGACTAATTTGGGTGCAATTTATCCTGGCAATGCACGGAGGCCCTCTGGATATTTCTTTTGTCTTTCGGGTGGGTTTCGTCCCTGCGTATTGATACTTTCGCAGGCTTTAATTGACTACTTGGGCTTCATTAGGGACAAAAATAGGGAGTTTGATTCCCCTTCAGGTACTTTGTATGCCGGCGTTGTGTGCTGGGAGCCGTATTTCGGCCAGGTCCTCATCCTGCAAGGGATCCTGGACTCCGGGCGAGTTTTTTGATCTCGCTGTGTAATTATGGATGATGGGGGTTTGCAGAATCTGCCGTTCGCTTCTCACAAGAAGGCATGGGAAAAGGGAGTGTGCATTGACACACAAGGGATTTGGTCCAAAAGAGGCCCCCCTGCTGTTTCTCCTTGCATCTGTCTAATTACGGAACATTGTCAAAGCCCGAACTAAGTAAGCGTGATGCTGAGCACAATTCCTCTCCATCTGCATGAGAGAACACTGATTAAAACTTGGATTTCAGTCTTGTCTTATTACAGAATGAATTTTGCCAAGAAATGTGAAATTGAAGCGTGATAGAACAAAAAGCACGATGCAATACTTGTGGAAAGAATGCAAGGTTTTCAGGTCATTTTCGTGAAAAATGTCTTTGTTGAATGTTGTTTGGGTCACATGAGCACACTGAAGCAGCCCAACTGCTTCACGAAAGTGTCGAAATGGTGTGTGGAGAAATGAATCACGGTCATCCATCCCGTCTTCGTGTGAGAAATTTTATTGCAGAACTTAACGTCTCTCTCTTTCTTGTGATTGCAGGGCAGCAAACCTCCATTACAACCTCCGCATCCGGGCGCGTTGACGTCGCTCATGATGTACAACAATGAGCACCTCGCATCGCCTCCTCCCGCACACATGGGCATTCCCCCTGTACATATAGACCCCAAAACCGGTGAGTAGCCATCGTCTCTCCACGTTTCATGCGCATCCAGGAGTAACACTGTTTGGTCGTCGTCTTCGTGGTATTTGAGGCAAGAGGATTGTTCGGTCGCACATGTCCTCGCGTACGAGTACAAGAACAGTTTGACATTCGGGGGCACCAAATATGTTAGCGTTTTCCAGTTCGCGGTGAATTCGTCGGGAAAAAGATTGCTTCTCGTCTCGTGGGGCCACCGCTCCGAAATGTATGCGTCCTTTATCTATTGCGGTCATTCGCCTATCTGGTTGCGTCAAAGCTTTTCGTGCATTCCTGGTAATCCAAGCGCGAGTTTTACATAACGTTAGCACAACACAAAAGATAAGATCTGGAGCTGGCCTGAGCTGTGAGTACTCGTACATCTAGTATGTGTATGTACACCCCCATTGAGTACACAGGATATTGGATAAAAGACCACACATGCTCACCTATTGGGCTCGCAATTGATTGTTTGTTGGGCTTAACACTTGTGGATGCCAGTCTCTCTATTTGAGTACCGCACTGATTTCTCGTACGAACTCGCGCACCCTGGGAATGAGAGTGCGCTCGTGAAGAGAGGCCATCTGTGTCGGCATCGATTGAATACCAAATTTTGGGCGGATCCCGCACTGTCACAAAACAATTCTCGTATTCGTCTTCTTCCGTCAACCAACTTCGCTAAAACGCAGAAATAGCGTGGCCTGCTGAATTGGAGAAAAGAATGCGTTTTCCTTGTTGACCGAGGAAACAAAGAATTGGAGAAAGTAGGAAAGAAAGTGCGCAGTCAAGGCGTGTCGCTCGGATCGCAGTCGAGCCTGGAGCCCGCGGCGGCCGTGCGCTCTCCGCGTGCGCGACAGACGCCTCGCAGTCCGCCGATGCTCATCACGTTGTATCCCGAGGATCGCTTTTCCTCGGTAGCTGCACATGGCCTACCTGTGTGCAAGCGAGGTTGCGGGTTGGTTGCGTGAGGAGTTGCTCCGCCCAAGGAAATCTGAGCCTTTGTGTGTGTGTGGTTTCGGAGATTCGTGGACAGGTGGAATGAATTAGACGGTGGATTGTTGCAAGGGCGCATTTCACGTTTTCATTTTGCCTGAGAAGTTGACCATCACATGTCACACAGAAAAAAATACGGGAGCGCAAAAACACATAGTCCGCGAGGAAACGGCGTTTCAGAGAACCGAACTCTTGTGCTTGTGCTTTTGGTTTGGTCATTTGGTTCATTTCAAGGAGAGGAGGGCAAACAATTGCAGAGCGTACCTGCAGAACTCACCTCGGTTTCCATTTGATCCGCGGAGTGTTGCCTTTCTGCAGGTCCTTCCCACTCTCCACATTTTCATCTTCGATTCTGCCGCTGACGGCGCCACCGTCTATGGATGGGATTTTTTCCGACAAATGCAGCAGCAGATCGCTGTGAGGTTTCTTTGTTTCGCATTATTTTCTTGCAAAATTAATACATTAAAAGCTTAGATCTCTTTTTACTTTTGGTTCAGTTTCTTCAGAGGATTTCCGTTTCTTGTCTTCTTTTCCAGCGCTGTGAAAGAAATTCTTTCCGTGTGTCTAGTCGCTTCTTCACGAGCCAGACTGTCGCGTACAGCACGCGCGCGTCTCCCACAGGAGGTTTCTGCACAAAGTGATGCCGGTTCTTTTGTTTCAAACCCCTTTTTTTTGTAAAATACTCTTGGAGGCTGAGTTGTGTAGCGCGATTGAGCTGGATTGTTGTGCGCATCAGGATTAGCCTCATTCTTCATGTTCTAACATCCAGACTCAAATGACTCAAAGAGACGGAGCGGAGCGTTTCCGAAGGTGTGGACAAAAGGACTTCGTGCACATTTTTCGTGCGTGTTCCCCAAGCGAAAACTTGAAAATGTGCGAGATTGAAACCACAATTTGGCCGACATTCAAAGTGAATGTTTTCAAAAGGGAGTGAGTGACCGTTCACACTTTCACTCAGCTCCACTTCAGAGGATGGAGAATCTCAAAACGCTCAGTGGAGTCTACGTACTGGAGCTTTGCAGCCGATGTGTTTGTTGCTCGCAGGAACGAGGAAAGAGCACTTCTAGATTTACCATCTCAAACTCAGTCTGCTTCGGGTTTCAGCACATGTTGTACAGGTGCTTCGAGCTCGCTGCACTTCTATCGCAGTCAAAATGTCCCGGAGCAAAACTAAACAGATGATCCTGCGAGAGGAAATATGAATATCTATGTTTTTGTGCAGAAAAAGGTCCAAGTATCATCGTCCCCGGGAGAAATGCGGCGAAGAGAAGAGGATAAGCATCACAAGTGGGCGCCCGTGGCAGTGAGATACCTCGGTGTTGGTTTCGAGACGGTGGTATCAACTCGGAGCAGATTCGGGCAATGCTCTCTTCCGACTAGTCTTCAGCGAAACTTTCTTTTGTGCAAGATTCAGCTCAGTGGAGTATGAGTATCTTCGAATTCCCCCACAAGTAGCGCTGTGCAAATGGGGGTGAAATTGATTAGATCGTTGTTCTGTTAACACAGAAGATGACTCGAGATTGCAGAATATCACAACACAGTTTTTTCTCTCTCTCCGGAGCCACCACAGCTGTCTTGTGCAGGTGATACTGAAGATGATGGATAGCGGAGTGAAGCTTCGGAGCAGAGTTACGTGCATCCTCTCTTCAGGCATATTTACTGGAACATAAAGGTTGTTCCGAATCCAAACATCAGCAAAAACTTGTGCCTTCTGGCCAGATCCCGCGCAACATCCCTGATCTGGTTTCCTCTGTTTTTGTCCAACTTGGCCAAAGTATCCCTGTTTTGCTATCCATCTCTGGCAACTGTTCTTCAAAGTATAGTCTCTTCTGTCGAAGAACAATGGCGGAAGATCAAAGGATCGACCACACCTTTGGCTGGATCAGAAATTTGGCCTGTTGCAGTGGAACATGCAGCGCTCTCCAGATTTACGCTTGTTGGATGACGGAGAAATGTAGAACTGAAAATCTTAAGCTTTGAAAAGAGCTCAACGTACAATTGTTTACGCAACGGAACTCTGTCAGTCACAACACAGACTCGCCCGACCGGAGGCGCGTGATTGACAGGCGCGAGGATCGCTTACCTGCGCGCCCCGAGGCGGGGTGCTGGGAAAGGCGATCCCAGCGCCCACCGAGATACGAGACTTGTGGCCCCTTCCCTCTCTTCAAGTCAAACAGGCACGCATGCGTGCGCTCGTTCTTTCTCTTGAATAAAGACAACCTGGAGTCTTTCCTTTGAATCCGCTGTTCAGATTATCGGAATTGAAATGACACTCGCTCAGTGGTCAGCCTCCCTTTCATGTCTTATCGTTTGGCGTGCAGGTTCCCTGATGAATTCTGAGGATATTGGAGCCGTGCATTCGTTTCCGATGTGCCTCGCTGACCAAGGAATATCAAGAACTGAAAACGTTCAATTGAGAAGAGAAGATTTTTTCTCTCTCTCTCTCTCTGTGGAAAGTTGGAAGCACACTGCACAAGGTTGTTCGTTTTAGGAACAAAAGTTGGATCATCCCTGATGCAATATGTGGGCTCAGCATCTGGCTTCTAGCTTTCTTCCAAGATTCTGCAAAACAACAGATGATCCAGACCCAACGTTCAACATTTGGTGAATCGCCAAAAAATATTCTTGGTTGCGTCCCTTTGGGTTTTTTCACAGGCATTTTCTGTCGCAAAACAACGGTTGTCACTCCTCCAAAGACACTGTTTTAAGACAGGATTCACTAAACGGTGGCTCGACAATTGTTCGCAAAGTAAGTACTTCGAATCTGAGTCAGAATTCCGCACGTTTGCAGTGCTGGTCGGACTGTTGAGTGATCTCAGCGCCACGTATTGAAAAAATTGGCTCGCTTTGCAGCTGGGTTGACTTTCTTCGTACGATTTCTGTCTGATCAGATCTGCACAGGTTGTAAGAAGTCTTCTTACAGCAGGGCTGCAGTGTTTACCAACAAGTTTCTGCAGTAGCTACAGGTGAAAGAAAGTCGAAAGGGAAAGAGAGAAGATCCTTTTGTCCGATTTGTGAAACGAATTCACAAACTTTTTGGAGAGCGGCAACTGTATTCCTTGCAGCAAATTCAGTTTTGAGACAATATTGTTCAGAGCAGATTTGATCCATTTGTGTTCGAACTGAATCAAGGTTCTTTCGCCAAACTACACGAGCACAACAACTGATAAGCGGCAGCTTATTCAGCTGGTCACATTACATAGTTATTGGCAGAGATGTATTTGAACTGCAAATAAGCCATTGACTAGAAGTAGACTGGGTTTGATCGGGAGGGTTAAATCTAGAGATCAGGTCCGGACTGCAGCCGAACCTGACGCTGATCCGACTGTACGAGGCCACCGGCTTCGGTGCAGTTCAGCCGCATCGTTTTCCTCGAAAGCAGACTCATTGATGACAAGAAGGCAATGATCGCATTATCATTACCTCCTATTGCTGTCCATCGCCCCAAAAACTTGAGTTTCTGCTCTTATCTGCTGCCTCTTTATCCACTCACCAATCCAGAAGACCAATGGATCATGTCCGCAGGATCCAGTTGTGATCCTCTGCATTCAGTGGAAGATTCCATCCTTTTCTCGTGTTGTCATCTGGGCCCAGTATTGATGAGTGCGCAACAAGGAATCTGTCCGGTAGCAAATCTGAGGGGGAAATAGGTTGGTGGGTGATTCGAGTAGAAATCTGCGAGTACATCCTGCAGGCTTTTGCGGAGATCTGTTGCGGATTCTGTGCGGAGTTTGGGGTTCAAATCCGCGGTTATCTGTGTGGATAGGTTCCCGTGGCCCTGCGCTGCGGAGACAGAGCTGCAGATTGAGCTCAGGCTTTCTCTGCCGAATGGAAGAGGATTTCAAGGTGGACCGGTTTGTCGTTTCGTAATGGAGAGGCCACCGGGGATTTGTTGATCGGAAGAAGTCAATGGGAGAGATACGTACGTCCTGAATGGAGCCGTACTCGCACACTTTCATTGAAAGCTCTCGCATGTCATTGCTCAAACTCTATCGCTGACTCATGGAAAAGTTTGCAGAGCTCGGGAAAGACGCGAGTGCACTTGTCGTGACATCGTGTCTGTTTTAATTAAATTGCGAGCAGATATCTGTGTACATTGGTTGTCTTTTTGGAGCTTGAAAGAAATTGCCAACATTGTGTAACCCATTTTCGTCTGAACTCAAATCCCTCTTCAACATCACCACTGGTCCTTGCTTTGCTGTATGGCATTTTCTAATCAATTCGTCAATTGGCTGTGTAGGATGGCATTGATTAAAAGTGACATTCTTGTGCCCTGGTAACACCGAGGGGATTCAACGTCCTTCTTTTGTTGCACTTTGGAGCGAAGCTGAGAGGACAGAGTTAAATCTTAACCCCGACCTTTTTTTTCTTGCAGAACTGCAATGTTCTTTGCATTTGGCAGCTTTGAGTGCTTCATTCCACTGAATAGATTCGGATTCATTCATTTGGCAGTTCTTGTTGTGCAGGTGGTAGCCGACGTCGCAACTGTTGAATTGTATTCAGTGAGAGTAATGCAGCATCACTTTGTTACCCAGCTCTTCTGTGACAAAGAAACCTTCGGAGTGCCAGGGTGACAACAAAAGCTGCGACGTCAAAGCGGGTACCTGGCAGTGAGATTAATTCAATTAGAAGGAGACTCAGGCCTCCACCCTTGATAAGTCTAATTGTTCTTGTGAATTTCCACAGGTGACAAAAAGCGAGGTCAAATCAAAGTTGATCGTCTTCGTGCCAAGCGAAAATTGATTTCTGCGGTGAAACCTTTGCAGACATCAGTGTTGCTTCAAAATTGCTGCTGCTAAATTTTGTATTCCTCTTGACATCGTTGATTTGGTTGTTTGGACGTTTGTTTCTGCTTTGTATCTGGGGGGGATTTTGATGATTTAACGAGGACGTAGACCCATTTTCTTTTATGATCTTCTTCGCACAACTCCTTTTTGTAATCTCTGCAAAGTGATAAGGTCCGGTCTGTGCGAGCTCCAGTTTCCTTGAGACGAGTGGTTGCTCCATCGCTTCGGCTTCTCTCGCTCTGCGCCACAAGACCGGATTTAATGGGCTCGGTTCACAGGACCTTCTTCCCATTGTTATCGCGAGGCATTGTTGGTGCCTCGCGGCCGCCTGTATCGGTGCTAGATCAGGTGTACGGAGGGGCGTGGCAGCTGCTTCCCCAGGGGCGAGCTGTGATACTGGATAGCCACCTGCTCAGCAGAGATTTAATTGTGCCCTCCCATCAGCAAAGCAGCTTGAAGTGTTGAACAAAAGACAAAAGATTGGGTAACAGATAGTAGGCTTTCCCACAGAGGGTATTGTGGTCTGTCTCCATGGGATGACAAAAGATGGAAGAATATGCATCGTTACTGATGAAAGAAAATGTCCCTGAGGGTCGTATCACATGTTAACGGTCACAAAAAGCTCACCAGACTGTGTTTCATGATTCCACCAACAAAGAATGGTGACAAAGATGTCTGCAGAATTTCAAAATGACAAGAAAAATCAGCCAAAAGTAGGCACGTATTTGCAGGGCATGCGGCGTATTTTCTCTGTCTCTTTCTGACATGAAATCAATTTGTAATGCTCGATAGTGCGACAGCGAGAAAATCAGATCTCCTGCCATGATTAGAGATTGACCCGATGAACTGAAACAAATGGTCGAATTTCATGACCAAATGGCATGCGGAGAAAGGCTTTTTGGCAAAGGTTCTGCTAACAAGACTCGCAACGGAGCGGGGCGCTTTTAATTTGGACGCTGGGAAGTGCGCGGCTCGCCTAATTGGAGGGTCTTGATTACAGAGCCGGGGCGCGGAGTGTGTTGAGTCGCGCGCCGTAATTACCGAGCGCGAGCGCGCGAGCAAATGAAGCGCGACCAGGTGGAAGTCAGCCTGATCCAAGTGCGATCACAATTCGGAGGCTGAGGGTGATAACTCATCCAGCAGAAGCCAGGACCAACTCAAGACATCAGTCCCAGCCCAGTGGCAGAAAAAATCGGAGCCGAGTTCAGCAAACGGCACAAAATCCAACCAAAATAACGTAATCGTGCAGTAAGCGGATAAAACACGAAAAAATTTCCCAGATATGAAGTTTGGACTTCAAAGACAAAAATAATGGGTCCTGGAATGCTACAATTTATCCCGACCAAGGTAACAATATGGACCAGAAAGTAGCAAGTGATTTATGCTATGAATTATTGAGAGGTTTTCGAAAATCGAATTCCCTGCCACCACTCACCCCTTCTTTGTGCTCAAAACATCACCCCGTAAAACAATTGCCCGGGAAATATATTGGAGGAAAATGTGATTTCGGCAGCGAGGGATCGGCTGTTGTTGCGAGGTGTGCCTGGCTCTTAAAATTCGCTCGTTCCCCGGGCACAGCCCAGGCGTCAGTTTTTTTTATTAATTTGATTTGCAGTGGATGCAAGGGAAGAAAACGAAAGAGTGACCCCGCGGGAGTTGCGGGGGACTTCATCTTTAGCTTGCACAAAAAGGAGCCGGGGCAGAGAATCCCCTTGAAGTTGTCCTTGGTGGATCATCCATTACGAGGGAGATGCGAGCCCGTCTATGGTGCCTGCCATCCGAGTGAAAGATAAAAGAGGACCTCGTCGGGCCCCATGGGACTCCGGAACACTGGGTTCCACAAATAAGGAATCTCGCGGAAGGGGGAAAGGCAATTGATTAGCTTCGCGGCAACGAATTATGTATCGCTCCGAAAAGCGACCTCTCCCCCTTCCCTTGGCCGGGGTTCAGGGGCCACCGTCAGATCAGATATGATCGTTGAAGCTGGTTTTCGAAACGTCATAATTGGTGCCAACTCCCAAACAATCCTTGTTGGTTTATTACGGCGTTTGAGATGAGAAGAACAACTGAGAAGAAATTCAGTTCTTTGCATAATAAAATTTTCTCATTACTTGGTCCATTGTCTTATGCAGGCGCACAGCCAAAGACTTCCCAAATAAGGATTTTCTCATCAAATTATTTAATTCCTTGCCATGTGAAATCGGCAGCCTTTTCTTTCAAGACCTGCCATGAATTTTTTCACCAGTCTTTTCTTGTTCATTTGAAGCTGCCAAGTTTGTTCAGTTTTAGCCATGGCAAGCAATTGAGTCTTAATAAAGTGATGGGGAGCTCTTTAATTAGCAAAATCTTGAATAAGCGCCAAATCTTGTCCCTTTGTCCTGGGGATTTTTTCCGCATCTTGGGGAGACTTTATTTTTTATACGTGACAGTGGCATATTACAAAGGCCATGGGTATTGATGAGGTAAGAATTTTAAAAGGAGATCTGGGCCAGGTTGAGGAAAATCTTTTGCGTTTGATCCTGCAATCTTCAAAGTATTTCAAAGGTGAGTGTTGTGTGCAAAGAGTGGCTGTTGATGCCAGGACATTGTCTTTCTTCTATCCTTTGGCCTCTGTTGAGAAATGGATTTTGTACTTCTTTTGGACAGCTCAGGTGATACGTGAAAGTTGGAGACGCGTGCCGTGGAACCTGGAAATTCATTCCTTGCAGCATTATTCTTTCTCTGAAGAGGAAAATGTGAACTTAGTTTTGTGGGACCAACCAGCAAGGCAAAGCAGCTCTTTTGTGAAACAATCGCGTGGTTGGTCGTGTTTGTTCAAAAGAATGACTGGCTTCGTACATCTAACCCAACAAAGTGAATGAAACTAACGATATTGGGGTGCTAAAAGAAAGTAAGATGTCAATGTGTGGACAAAGGCACAAAAGAATACTATAAAGCTCTGAGTAGAGTTCGTAGTAGCGCGGCAAAGCAAAGGATGAGAGACAGTTCTGAGACGACAAGGCAAATGAGGACTCCCAAAGAAGCTCGTCAACAGGGGTGAAGCAAAGCCGACAAGTGGCAATAAACAGTCAGGAGGAGACTCTGGCTTCTCGACAGTCAGCGCAGGTCTGGACTGATCGAGGGTCATCAAACCGATTCTTCTTCTCATTTACATTGGTGCTCACAGAAGCGCAAGAACATTCAAGTCGTGTGATTGCGTCTTCAAGAATTTTCAGTTTTGGCAAGAAAAATGACCAGGATCAAAAACAAACGCGCGAATGTGTTTTTAAGCCGCGGCCTATCGGCCTCGCTGCGGAGTGCAATCACGATCATTTTGTTTGGTTTGTGTATACGAGAGGCAAATTTTGTGGCCCGATTTAGACTCCTGATGTACAGCTTGAGGTTGCCAGAATTTTGAATTTCATTTTCAAGCAAAGATAGAACCAGTCGAAGTGTTGACGGAGTGGGACCCTGGTCAGGCGAACCTTGAGAGGCGCAGATCGCGTCTCGTTTCTGACCCGACCGCTGAACAGCGTACGTACTCGTACGAGCGTGCGCAGATGTTACGAGGATGTATCCAAAAATTCTGAGAATCAGCATGTTCAAGGGCGCACAAATTGACACGGTTGGTTGACCTGAGACAAAAGCTGACTAGCAGAGTCCATTGTCCTTCGTGGAGACCCATGAACATGCTGAGTCTCAGAATATTTGGATACATCCTCGTAC
>JAAUXT010014372.1_pt1 | contig 55037 bp, 35 predicted proteins | sample 7278171 | NCBI WGS metagenome assembly JAAUXT01 (sample SAMN14350112, study PRJNA611818) | marine sediment metagenome | isolation source: surface marine sediment (1.8m) | place: French Polynesia: Moorea | collected 2018-08
AATAGTTGACTTATACAACAAGTCAAAACTGCAAGAGATGATTCGTGGCCAGAGAATGAATGGTTGTGCTCTTAGATTTCATGTTTGAAGATATCGCACGAGTTGTATAACACACTTTATACCACGAGTGCAATATCTTCAAACATGAAATCTAAGAGCGTGACCGTTCATTCTCTGGCCAGTAATTGCACTCCTCATGTTTGCAGACATTTCACTTGTGGTATAAGTCAACTATTTCACTCATCAGTGTTCAATATGTGTTACAGAATGAACGAGTGCAATATTTGTGACGTAAACACAGCCCCGCACTGACTTGTGGACCTAAACGCGTGGCGCATCCACCGTTTACTGCAGCCTTGCGGCAAACGTTCGTGGCCAACTGAGTGCGTGTGTGCGAGCCTGGGACCTGTGTGGGAGTGAAGACTTCACACAAATCAACACGCACAGTGGGACCTGCACAGAAGACAAGGATATGACTGTGGAAATGGCCATGGGCACTGGCAGCCATGGTGTCAAAAACACATACACATGTGTTTCTGTGAAGGAAAATTCCGTGTGCAATTCAAGCATTTCAAGCTCAGAAACGTTTTCATTGAAATACTCTGGAACTGCCCATTTGGAACTGAGGTTTGGTTCGTATGTGGTACGACCAGGACTAGAATCAGGAGAACCACGAAGAACTTACCCATTGGGGGAAGCACGGGCACCGTCTCTGCCAGTCTCTCAACAAGTTTACTGAAATTGTCGTGGGGTTGCAGCCCCAGTGGAAATAACTGATTGTTGCTGTAACAACAGAAGGGTGTGTTGCAGGCAACTTTCAGTCGCAGCCTCCTGGATTAACTTCCTCACTATATTTTGCTTCAGACAGGAAAAAGCATTTATCTCAGCAAAATCCTTTTTTTTTCTGATCACATGACCTTCACTCTGGCTTGCACCCCCTGGAGGGGAAAGGAGATCAGCCAAAGCCAGCCAGATCAGTGAAATTCAAGTGAAATGGGCTAAAACTGGCTATTCTCTGTGTACAGATAATTATTGTAAAATTTCATACATATATGTACAAAATGCCCACCAATGCCAGCACCCCCAGTGAAGGAGGAGTGTGGTGCGATGTCACCTGACTGAATTTGTCACAATCACCACCAGATGGTGTGCTATGGTTCAATAAACAGCGAGATTCCCGCCTCGGAGGGCAGTCTCTTTTGAGATACCGAACTGAGCGTTTGTGATATCACAACAGGACAGTGGTTGGTTGCACAGAGGCACAAAACACAGAAACGAGACGCACGAGATCCGTCAGAATGCCACATCTTGCGTTCCCATGTCTTGGGTATTGGAACTGTTTTCCTGTGCTCTGAATTGCTTGAGACCTGTGGATCCTTCATTTTTGCAATTTCAATGCAAGAAAAAACAAGTACTCTGCTGCAGCTCACACGTGTTCCAAAACGTATATCAAGGCTGAAGCATGAACATCCAGACAAAAGAAAATATGAAAGACAACATAACATTTTCATGAAGGAAAGGTGAAATAGCTTTTCAGTTGTCAAACTGCATGCAAGATAAAACAACAGAATGTGTAAAATGGACTCACAAAGAGTCAAGCTGATTACTTTTTTCTCTTGTTTCACTTTCTTGCATAATGCTACACGTACATGTTGCTCACGCTTTGTCCATTTCCAAGACTTCTTTGTTGGTTTTATTGTCTTTCCTCTTCCTGCAAACAGTTCTGACAGAAGTAAAGATGAACACAGAGGGGTTGACAAAAGCATTGATAGGGGCGACAGCAACTGCTGTCCAAACCACCATTTCGGATGGATATCTGGGCAGAAACAGTGAAATTAGATACACAATGTTTGTAGGCATCCAGCAGAAAATGTTGGACAAGGTTATTAAAAGCAGCTGAATAATGAGTGACTTGTTTGATTGACTACTTTGTCCAGTTGCACCAACTCTATTTTTGGATTCATTGCGTTCTTTCAGCAACAGGGAATAAACAATGATAATTGTGACTGAAGTGATCAGCTGGGCAGAAGCTATTACAATGGTAGTTATCACACTGAAAGTATTGACATTTGTTGGATCAACAAAAATTATGCAAAGACTTGTTGGCATTGTCCCAATTGTAAAATAAAATACCACACCCAAACCAGCAGATAAAAGAATTGATGTAAATCCAAGAAAAGATATTCATTGGAAAACAAATTTAACTGACTTAAACTGTGTGTCAAGTGGGCACTTGACAATCATGTACCTTGCAATTGACAACAGAAGTAGAAATGCAGGATCAGCTATGCTAAATAACACCAGGAAAAAAGATGCTGTCTGGCACCCAAAACTTGACCTCCAGCTTTCCTCAAAAAGAATGAAACTTTCCTTTTGACTGATGTCAATGCTCCACAAAATACAAAGATAAATACCACAAAAGAACTCTATGATATTGACTGATATTGTCACAACAACATTTGATCTATTTTTCTTTGTCTGTGTTGCCAGGAAAAGTAAAACTGAAATTATGTTCAGCACAATGACAAATATTGACATTGTAATGAAAGTTGCCCTGAGAGAAATATTTGGCAAAAGATCAGAACAGGAAATATACCATGGTCTTGTTGCATTACAATGTGTTGAGCTAGAAACAAGGCAACAAATGTGGTAGTCAAGAGTTTCAAGCACATCCAAGTTTAATTGTTCAAATGCATTTATTTTGATATCAGTCAACTCATTTCCAAGTAATGAGAACATTTTTAGTGTTGGCAAATTTAGGAATGAATTTGAAGGCACATTTGACAACAAATTATAAGATATATTCAGTAGTTCTAGAGAAGACAGGTTTGCAAATGATAAAGGGGCCAGGAATTGAATTTTGTTTTTCATCAGTTTGATGTTCTTCAAATCTAAACAACCATTGAAGCAATTTGTTTCAACAGTATGGAATATGTTTTGTTGCACACTTAGGCCAACAAGACTTTTTGCGAACAGGTTGCATGTGATTGTTACATTTGTGTCAATCAGGGTATAATAAACAGCATGTGTCAAAGACAGTAAGCTCTTAATTTGAACAATGCAATGGTGGACATTTATGATACAGAAGTTCTGAATCCTCTCACTGGGAAGTATATCAATTTGGTAACAAAGTAGGCTCACCATGAGACACTGACACTTTATTGGACAAGCTAACTCTTTCAGGTCACACAGTGTCTCATCCTCACCTTGTGGACATTCTTCCAATCCATTGCACACTTGTCCCAAATGAATGCAAACTGTGTCAAGGGAGTCACATTTGAACATATTTGTGCAAGACAATGTTAAGCAAGATATTTCATCTGTTCCTTGTGGACAATCCCATTTCTTATCACACATATATTGCCAAGGAATACAATAATAATATGGACATTTAAACATCATGTTGCATTCAAACTCTTTGCAGTCTGCAAGGTGAGTCCCGTCAAGACATGGACATGCAATAGTTTGCTTGTTCAATCTGTAAACACAAATATCAGAAACATTGAAAGATTGTTGATCTCCTGTTTTACACAAGAGAACATTGGGATACTTGTCATCATATTTGTTGTTTTGTCCAAGTAGTTTCAGGACAAAACTGAGATTGTGCACTGGGGTGTCCATGTTAGTACTTTGGCAATTCTCTTGCTTTTCATACTTTGCTGAAGTGTTAAAAATGATCAACCCTTTGTTGATAACATCTGAAAAACTTAAAAACTGTGACTTTCCTTTCCGAGCCTTTCTTATTTTCCAAAGCAATTTCTGGTTTCTGAAAGCAGTTCTCATGCATGATTTTTGTCCAACTTTATTATTTCTCTGACTTTTTGTGCAAGAACAAAACTTTTCGTCAGAGAACTGTCATCACAGTTGTCTGCTCCATCACAAGCCAAAAGTGGAGAGATTAAAACATTGTTGTCACATTTGAACACATCACGACCCTGTTTCCTTTGAAAAACTGATCTCCCATACATGGCAAAGCCTGATGTACAGGTTGAGTTTGATGCTGGCGACGCAACATGTTTGTTGTAAAATCCATGATATTTAAAACACTGTCCTGCAGAAATGATTGGTGACAACTTCACTGTGTTTGTAACAAACCTAATTTGGGAAATATGCCTCATCTGAAAATGTTCATGGGTATCTCCATTGTAACTGGTAGTGTTTTCCCATCGTATGAGAACACATTTTGTGTTGTGTTTCACATGAGTTTCTGGACAAATGTTGTTGTCTTCTCGAGTGTATGCCACATGTTCTGACTGAAGGAGAGTTGGTCTTTGAACAGTACACAGAGTGTTGTCAAGCATTGAGTCATTGCACTTGACATTGACCCATTCTGGTGAAGCAAAATTGCCCATCAACAACAAGGTACAGTCTGATTTACTTTGAAAATATGGATATCTTGTGAATTTGAAGGATGAATCTGTGATCGATGAAACAATGATCCATCTCCAGTGCACAACATGAACCTGATTGGTAAATCTGTGAATGCTAATGGGGGAACCATCCTGCCAAGCAAGCACCTGCAAGAAACATCAAAAAGACACTGTTGTCAGGCTGTGACCGAAACAATCCAAACTTTCTGTGAATGTAATTGCTTTCCTCTTCACAAATTCTGTTGTGCCTTTCCTTCTGACTTTGGTCTCAGAAATAACCCCCTACCAACTAGACAGTTTCAACAACATATTATACTCATACCCAGTCTGCAAACAAGGACACCAGAGTGTACTAGATTTCTTTTGAAACCCATTTGCAAAAAATCCTGCATTGTTCCAAGAAGGCACATAGAATTTGAAATGAAAAGACTACCTTTTTGGCCTTGTTGACAGCCAATCCAATGAAAATGGCTGGTTGGTGGTAATACTTCGTGAAGTATATCTTCATTGGTTGCTGGATTTTTATCCAGTCATCATTGCTAAAAAATGCTGGCAATGCTCCTCCCACATTTCCACAAATTTCAGCAGCTTTCAACCATGATACTTTCAAGTCTTTCTTCTGTATGATGACAGAGTAAGAATCAAAGTGGGTTTGATTGTACAGCTGTATTTTTGAGAAATTAGAAATACATTGCTGCAGGGAACAGATAGTGAGACTGGTAGGAGAGCTTTGCTCTTCTTCCAGGACAATCCTCATGTTCAACTCAGCACATTGAACTTTATCACACAAAGGTGTGTCAGAATTGGGCCCTGGTTTCACAAAAACAATAGTGTCAGAAGTGGGAAGAGCAACTTCATGGGGCTGATCAAATGCAATTGATGTTTCGTAAATATGCCAGAATTCCCCAACATTGAACCAAAACTGTGTGCAAAATTGCACATTATTGGGAAAAACACCAGTCGGACTTCTAACAAGCAAATAAAACTGCTTCACTCCAGCAAAAGGCTTGTAAAAATAATTGTTCCCAAAGATGATACGGTTCCCGATAAGATATGTTGCTGTTAGTGCTTTGGGCACAGCACAGCTCATCGGGAAGGTCACACCAATGTCAAGCCAGAAGGGCGAATAATACTGTCTTCTGAGGTCAACTGAAAGTTTGATGCAGGGTTCAATACTTGGCACAACTATCTGTGTCTTCAGGTCCAAGTTTGTACCTGGTTCAAAAAAACCTGAGTTTGTCAAGTGTAATTTTCGTGTGGAAAAATTTGAAGGTCTTTTTGTGACCAAGTTGTCATGGAGCCATTTGTTGTCTTTGTCAGGACGAACATGCCCAACTGAGGGAACTGAAAGTCTTATGTGGAAGTTTACTGCTGGAACAGACAACCTGTTAATATGTTTGTCTTCAATGCTAAAAAAACATCTGACAGTTGAATTTTGAATAATCTCTTTGGAGTACACTTGCAAAACAAAACACCCAGCTCCATTTTGGGGAGTGTACTGCAAAAGGTTTTCATACCGATGACAAAATAATCTCATAAAAATGATGTCTGTAGTTTGGAATGGAGACCCAGTAAATCTTTTGGGACAGTGTTGAACTGTTTTACACAAATCAACAAGAATTGATTTACACTTTGTTGTTTGAGTTTCTGCTGAAACAGATATTTCTCCAAGCAGGTTGTACCTGTACACAACCAGGACCATTTCTGATGTTCTTGAATACGCATGTCTGCTCAGATTTGCATGATCATGGGATGAACATAGAGACAAAATTTCTACTCCATTGACCTCTAAAAAAGCAACACCACCGTAGTTGCATTGGTAGGACATTGGGCCAGAAAAGTTTATCTTGTGTGTTATCACTTTGACCTGCTGCTTCTGAGGAGCATTTACATTCCACACCAAAGGAAAGAATTCAGATGTGTCCAGGCAAAATGTCCTTCTTATTGTTGTGTTGACTTTGAGAGAAATACTTCCTGATGCAAAATGCTTTATGGACTTGTAGTCAATGGCAAGTAAAAGGTTTTCAATCAATGTCTGGTTTTTCCAGACAACAGCAAGGGCTTGGAAAGTGCTTGTGTGTTGAGCTGACAAGTTGAGCTTTCTCGATGCTATTGTTGGGCCATCAAATATATTGTAAAATGAAGAAGCAAAAGAGGACAAATTCATGTGTATGAAACTGTGTTTTTTGACCATTAACAAGTATGATACGACCAATTCCGTTCCTTTCAGAACGAACGTCTCTGTTATACGCCGTTGAACTTTATTGGAGTCAGAAACTGGCTGATTATGAATCATTCCTTTGTCAATAACACTGTACATAAGTGAAATTTTGTGCCAACCATTCCAACAAATATTTCTGTTTGACCATCCTCCGTCATTTAGACGTGAACAAGGGAAAGACAGTTGTAATTTGTGAGAAGCAGGAAATAATGTAAAATGGGCCAGAACACCACAATAAACAAATGTTTCTGACCGATATCTTGAAATGTCTTTAATCACAAATGACAAACCTTCAAAGCACATTCCTATTTGCCCAAATTTTATGGAAACAAAATAAAACATTATTTTCATGGCAAGTTTTTTGTTCAAAGTCATTTTCCATGCAGGTGGGTCTCTTTTGCCAAAAAACTGTATTTGTTGTTCTCCAGTTGGATAATGATGATTTGAGTTAATTTTGAATCTTCTCTCTTTTGACCTGAACCAATACCATTCAATTGCCAGGACACTGCAATGATACAGGCTATTTAAATTCAGCATTCTTTGTTTTTTCAATGTGTGACTGACAAATGCTTCATAAAAATTGGCCCAAACTTTAGGACCTCCTTTGAAAGGACTGACATCAACAAATTGTGCTGATCCTCTCATGTTGAAAAAAAGCGTGTTCTTAAAAATTTGTCTTGTTTTCTCTTCTTGTGTAGTTGTTTTGGACACAACTAGGTTCTTCTTTGTGTTAATTTTTTCTTGTTGTGATATGGCTCTGTGGCCTACTGATCTGTGTGTAGTTGTGAGTGTTGCTGTTGTTGTGTCTTCTTTTGTCATTGTTGATACAATTGGGTTCTCCTTCCTTGAAGAAAATGTTTCCATTTTGGGTGTTGTTGTTGGGACTCCATGCGTGGTGGTGGTGGTGTAACTGAATGTTACTGTTGTGCTACGGTCAAAAGGAGTGGTTTTGCATTGTGTTGTCAGATCCTCCTTTTGCTTTCGGTGAGGTTGTTCACTGGTTGCTTTTCTTTGATGGCTTTGTGTGGCTGTGTTTGTACACGCTGAATCTTCAGTGTCTTTTTGTTGTGGCATTTGATGTTTTGCTGAATGATAGAATGTGTGAAGTTTGCACAAACTGATGAAAATACACAGTTGGAAATTGGTGGTGCATTACAAATCTTGATACAAAAGATGTTTTGTTTTTTGGGTTATTGCTGTATTGTTGGTCTTCTTTACTTACAGGATTTGCTGGCTGGTAACCATATCTCATCCCAGTCCTTCCTGAAAAAGTTGGTGCACTGTGGTTTGTTGTTCCAGCCCCATCTTGAACCATACCATTCCAACACATTTTGTTTTTCAGCAACTTTTACCCAGTTCATCCTCGCATCACAGAACAGAGGATTTGAGCTCACTGACAATGCCAATTTTCCTGAAAGAAGAAGTATTTGTGACATTGATACAGTGACTGTCTTTTGCCTTTAACTTTCTTCAAAAACCTGCTGAAATACCTGTGTAGCCTCCAGTTGAATTTTGAAAAAGAGGCTGAAAAACTTTCCATTCCAGTTTTGTTATCCTGTTATGATTCAATCTGAGAACTTTCAATGAAGAAAGCCCATAAAACACACAATTTTGTAAAGATGTTATTTTGTTGCTCCACAGTCCAAGGGTAGTTAACGACTTGAGTCCAAGGAAAATACCCGATTGTAATGTTGTGATTTTATTGTCAAACAACATGAGTGTTTGCAACTTTCCAAGTGTTCTGAAAACACCTGATGGAGGTGTAGTAATCTTATTATTCTGAAGGGACAAGGAATTCAGTGCTTCAAGGTCATCAAACACACCGAGTGGCAGGTATTTGATCTTGTTTCTCTCCAACTGTAAAGTGTAAAGCCTGTGAAGTCCTTTGAAAACTTCCGTTTCAAGAAGAGACCAAGGATTCTTCTGAATTAGCAGCCATTTCAGAGAAGAAAGACCAGAAAAAGCTTTTGGCTGAATGACTGAGATGTTATTTGAAACAAAATGCATACTTTTGCATTTTGTGAGATGAGCAAATGCACAATCTGTCAAAATGTTGACAGGATAATTTTTGAAACGCAAATGCAATTGACCAGTCAGTGTGGAGAAATGGACAGGTTTGGTGTACGTTGCAGCCAGTATTATCGCTAACAACAGGTAAAACACTGCAAAAACAATCAAAAGTGGCCTAGTCAGGGCACTGTAATGCACAACAAACATTACACCTTGAAATAAGCTGAGGTTTGTCACCTGAAAAAGCGAGACAACAACATTTTCCAAATGAAGCAATTGTCATCCAGACGTTATTTGTTCTGTTCTGCAAGAGACACAAACAACCACTTGATCTTTTTGATCAATTTTGTGGGACAATTAGAAACACATTGTTTGTTTCTGAGAAGGATAATTTCTCTACTTGACATGAAAACATCTTCAGAAAAAGAGAGAGAATCATAAAAACCTCCACTTGTGGATCCTCCACTTGTGGATCTTCTTTCATTTCCTCATGAAACAAGTAAAACACGAAGTGGCAAAAATATGCACTGAGGTCAATATCGATTTGCTGGATCTCATTTGGCCAAAGGTTTTGTGGAATATTTTTGAATCCGTGAACTTTTATGTCAGAGCCACCAAACTTTTCAAACGATACAAAACAAAATTCACAAATGCACAAATCTTCAAAAAATATTGGCCAGGCTTGGTTTGTTGAGTGGTGATTAGAATTTTGACTTTTGAATTTTGAAGCCAAGACCTGTTTCCAATGCCAGCATAGCCTGTGGAGCTGAGTAACTGTGGAGAGAATTTTCGTCTTCAGTGACATGATGGCATTTGTGTTGTTTGTCTGTAATGTGAACAACTTGTACATCCAAGGCCCAACAAAATTTTGTCCTTTATTTCAAAGTTCTGAAACACAGACCAGTTGGCACACACAGACACACACCACAAACACAGACTTCAAGGTGATAACCCCACCCCCTTTTGTGCTGCTTCTCAGTAGTTCTGCACCTGCAGCAAGGCTTTATACAAGTACACTCATGCCCCAGGGCTGGAGGACAGGGCCTATGGAACATGAGTTGTACACAGTAAGCTCACAGCACCACTGATGCAAAGTAAAATAGGGTTATTGACGCCAAGGCTGGTCCAGGGGTCCTCGGGGTCCAGCCCCCCTGATCCCTGCAGAAATAGATTTATAGGCCGAATTTTATGCTGCAGGAGCCCATTGCTTCATTTCACACATAAAAATTTGCCAACTTCACGCTGCGCTCCTGAAGAGGGTCGGGCCCCCAATAACAGATACTGGATCTGCCCCACGAAGCTCTTGCATGACGAAATGCAATGAAATATATTGCCTTGGTTATTGTTTCCTTCCCGTGGTTATTATTATTATGGACGTGTGTGTGTGTGTGTGTTCAGGTGTGTGTGTCTGTGTTAGAGATCCGACTCTCTACCCTCTGAGACAAAGTTAACTATTACAAGCCTTTTTGTTTTAAAAACTGCCACAAAATCAGCTTTACAAATATTCCATCAGCTTTCTTGTTTACGACAGCTTGGGGTTGACAGCTATGGGAGCAGGTAACAGGGAACCCCAGGGGATCACAGAAACCATACACTGGATTGGAGGAACCCAAGGCAAACAGTAGCTCCCAGGGGTTCATCCAGCCCCCCAGAGGATCTTAATTCTCTGGAACTGTCTTCTGTTTGAGCCAGCATTTGGCAAAATTTTGATTTGAAGCTGTCACTGAAAACGGCTTCTATGAAATAAATTTAGGGCTGCTTCGTAGCAAACTCAAGTCAGTGTGTGTGTGTGTGTGTGTGCGTGTGTATGTATGTGTGGTCATCTGAGTCTGATGGCAGAGTCCCAGCATGTCTCAGCTGGTTTTGAGACACTGTCAAAGAACCCACCCCTTGGACCCCAGATTGGACTCACAAAAAAGGTGGGGTTCAGCAACCTGTGAGTTCCAATTGCCCAATTGCCAGAACGGTGGCACGGGTGTTCAAACAGATCGCCACCTCAGATGTAAGAGAGAACATTTCACTCAATATTCTGTTTTTTTCAGACAGAAGTCTGAGAAGAGCTTTGTGTGTCTCGATGTTTTTTTGTCAAGTGCAAACATTACCCTGTGGTCAAACAGGTCAGACACACATGGACAGAGATGGAGGTGAGAGCGGGCAAGTTAAACTGAGAAGGACACACAAGCATAGAAAGAGACAGGGACAGTGCTACATTGTACTTGTATCCGTGGGAGTAAAATTCCAGTTTTGAATCACAGAGCTCTGCTGCCGGCTTCAAAACGTTTCCACCACAGAAATCCAGGGGCGACCTCAGTCTGCAGGGGATCCCTCCAGTTTGGCTCAGGGACGGGGGGATCCCTCCAGTTTGGCTCAGGTACTCCGTCCAAGTGCCTGTCCAACCAGATTCGTGCCCCTTGTCCCTGTACCTACACGTTTGGCCTATTGATCTGCATTTGGGGTCATTTTTGGAAGTTCCCTCCCCGTCCCACTTTTTCTCTCCGAATGAAGTTCCAATGGACGAGTGTTGCTTGATCCCAAGTTGGGATAAGTAAGGTGTGTGCGTGTGTGTGTGTGTGTGTACGGACCAGGCCATTCAATCATTTCACCCCACCAGGCCTCACCTCAGAGTTAGAACCCCCTTTCGAGGACACAGCAACGGTGGGAGAGTCCATGGGAAAGTGCGGCACTCTCGTCGCACGAAATTACACAGTAGCTAGAAGGTTTTGACGGGTCCTTGGTCCCTACAACCGCACAACGGTGCCGCAGACTTTTTATCCTACAATTCCTGCGAATTGAAGCCTTGTTGAGTTCGCTGATAACATTGTCCTCCTTTCGTCACAGAAACGCCACAGCGACTTCAGTGCTGTCTGTGACAGAGGCCTGTTGCACACTGGATGCGTCACGTACTGCGTCCCAGCGTGGGGGGTGGGAGAGTGATGCAGCGTCACCTACACATTGGGATGAAGGGATGCAACGAAACTGAACTTCCAGCTTTGCCTGTGTGTGTGTCCTGTACAGATGTATACAGCCCTGGGTTTTGGCTGGGGCCCGAGATGTGGTTCTCGTACTTGAGTTGCAAGCATGGCACAAGCTTTAGCGAAAGCCCAGTGTGAAACAGACGTGCGCCCAGGCTGCCACTCTCCACTTTTCTTCTGATGGGTTAAATTTGCAGAGGGTGACTATTCTGTGTCTCAGGGTTCTCACCCTGTGCTCAGAGTCTGATGGATCAAAATTGTAGAGGATGGAGGCGTTCTGTATGTTCTGAAAACTTTTTCACCTGGTCGACAAAGTTGGAGTGGAAGTCTCTTCATCTTTTTTCGAAAGCATTTTGAAGAAGAAATATCAAACTCTGACATTTCTTGCTTGGACACAACAACGGGATCTGAAGGTCATGTGACAGAGCAAGAGAACACGCGCGCAACCAGGCGATGAGTTCACTCAGCTACAGGCAGCACTTGTTTTGTCAAGTATAGGGACGCCACGCATGACGGACGCACGCAGTGTGCACCAGCCCTTCCTCTCACTCTGTGGTGCATGCAGTGTGAATGAGCCCCACTCTACCCCATTGTCACACTGCCTTTTACGGCTGTAATCGAACCCTCTGCCTTCACACATCAATTATCACTGGTTCCTTTTGTGCAAAGCTCCAGCTGTTCAAAGTTTGTTGCCCTGTATTGGGACAATACCTGAGGTAAAACTGGGGATCCAGGGGGCGGCGGAATGGGGTATCTCCCACCGACATTCCCGCGCCATAAAACTTGCTCCCTGTTGCTATTTTTGTCTTTTTGTTCCCTTTCCCAAGTCTCTGCTCCCAGGGTTCAGAGACCCTGGATCAGCCCCTCCTGTTTTAGTAAGGGTTGCTCGGGAAACGGTTACCAACGCAACAGAGATCTGTCCCTTGTGTGACTTGCGACAGGTGTGGGAAACGGGCAAAGAGCGTGGGGCCCGACAGGGATACTCTCGTACCACCAGCTACTCAAGTACCACCAACAACGGGATCCAAGTTGCCCGTCTCTGAACTGTTGTGTCTACGTACACTGTGCCGGGTGCAGAATCATCCCATTTCTATCCGAGAAAGGTTGACCCATGGAGATCAGCACCAGAATTTCTGGGGAGGAACATTTCCGTGAGTCCCTCAGTCCAGATCAGAATTCTGGGAGTGAGGGATTCTGAGACGAGTTTGGGTTGAGATCAGGGCTGCTCCAGCAACTAACAGTGGGATCCAAGTTGCCCAACTCGGAAGCAAAATTGAACTGACTGGTGTGGTCTTTCACAAACGTGCCCCAATTGCGAGACCGGTGACATATAGACACCATTTGGTCAGCTGTCATTGGCTCTCACAGCAGATGTGGTTTCAAGTGTAAACAGTCTGCGCTTTTGTGTCCAACAGGCAGTGACCCCACCAGGGCAGTCTAAATTGAGTGGCCTTACGTGTGTCCCGGTGTGTTTGTTCCTGTGCAGACTAGCTTTGAGATCTCCAGGCTTCCCACTCAGTGACTGTCACGTTCTGCGGACACCAACGCTTGCACAAAAAAATGAATCAAAGTGCATGCTGCGTTTCGATATGAAGCACGAAGGGCAATCGTGGTCATGGTTTTCCCTTTGAGGAGGATCGGTGAAGGTGGACAGCAAATCTACGAACGTTCAAAGCAATAAGTCAGTTGCAACTTCTTCAGCGGTGAACTGAGGTGCGACAACCACCGAGATCTTCAGCGTCCCCCGTTGCATGGGTTCCGAACCCTGATCCATGTAGGAAGGAATCAACCGAGTCACAGATTACCCTCAGAAACTGAGTGGTGGCGCCTCTTCTGACAATGACATTTGGAGTCAGAACCCCAGTGGACCCAACCCCAAATCATGGGTCCGTGAGACAAACAAATATGGAGCTGGATGGCTCGATCAACGCGCACCACAGAAATCCAGCAGAACCACGCAGACACCCACAAGTTTCAGTCAAGACACATGCTCTCAAGTTGACCTGTTGACTTGTCGTTGCGTTACCAGCCAAAAAGGTCCGCCTTTTCCCAAAGTCACCTTCCTGCGTCCTCTCTCTTGCACAGATCTACACAACTCTCCAATTTACTCCTGTGCTATTTTGCTGCTGAAGAATTGAGTCGTAGATTAGACAGAGTAAAGCTTACCTAACCCGTGGCTTCTCCCCGTGGCTTCCCATGCGGTTATCACATAGAGCTTGTGCGGTGTCTGTGCGGTGTCTGAGAGTCGTATGGGGAGCGAGGCAATGTTGACAGGCCTAAATGTACGGGTCCTGCCGCCACTGATACCGCCACAGGCCTGGCGCATGGTGGATGCGTCATGCGTTGGGTCTCTGTTGGCCTGGATTACACTGGGCGTGCAGTGACTGGCACACAGTGGGTGCGTCAAGCATTGCGTCACCATGGGTTTGGTTCGCACTGGGTGCGTCACGCTTGGCATTCCTGTGGGTGTTGTTCATGGTGAATGCGTCGTGCGTCTCGCCTGGTGGGATTGGTTCACACTGGGTGCATCATGCGTGGTGTTTCTGTTGGTCTGGTTCATAACGGGTGCGTCATGAGTGCATTGCCTATCACTGTGTGGTACTCACATTGGATGTGTAGGGTGTGTGAACGCATCGTGCTGGATGCGTGACATCTTGCGTCTCTGTGTGACTCAAAGTCCTCCGTTGGCTCGCACTGCGACAACTCAAACGCACCCAATGTGAACTCTATTTGTCTTGTGCACTGATGAAACACAACCAATGTGAATGTGACACAGTGTCCACAAACACACAACTCCTGATATACCCAACAAGAAGCAGGCATAAAGATGCAGTGTATGTGCATCCAGTGTGCCCCTGGCCCACAGAGATGAAACTTGGGTAAGACGCGCGATGTGAACCAGCCCACAGGGACGCCACGCATGACGCACCCCGTGTGAACCGGGCCCACAGACCCTCGCCCCCGCCACGCTGGGTTTGCGCCATTCACAACCGTAATTTATGAATGGCGAGTAAAATGCGCTGGTACCGGTGCGCATGTAGCGTGAAGCGTGGATACTATTGGGGACGAGGCTGATGCGCAGGTGCGGGATTCACGGCAAGTGCGTCCAGATAACCTCACGACGAATTGTTGTGATGCGGTCTGGATAACCTCACACCTTTGTTGTTCTCAGTAGACTGGGTAACCTCACAACACTGCTTGTAAAGTAGTCCGGATAACCTCAGAATATTTTGGTGAACAAAACATGCTTGATTCTCTTGAAAACAACTTGGCATACCTGACTTTCACCAAGCTGAAAACCAAGCTGAAATTTTCCAGTTTCAGCTTTTCGATTGTTCTCTCTGACGAAAACGTATTAGAAGGGCCAGTATTTGACGTGTTTGAATGCCCTGCACTTAACTTTGGTTGCGTCACGTTTTGCGTCATGAAGCCCACGTGACACAACCTCACGCCACAACTTATGACGCACTCAGTGTGAATCCGGCCTCACGCCTCGGTGGTGACCCAAAATTCAGGTCAGAGATAAACCCCGCTGACGTGAGGTGGTCGCCGTCCCTCCTCCATCTCCCGACACCCGACAGGCCCCGAGACAGATGACCTGAGCTGAGGTCACGTCTTGAGGTCACCTCACTCGAGGTCAAGATCTCAAGGTCATTTCGGAACAAATCGTTGTTTTCAGTGGGACGGAACCTTGGGACAAAAAGGTCTCAAAAATGTGTGTGAAAAATGTCTGACCTCTGAATTGGGTTTGCTTGCTTTTTTTCTTTTCTTTTTGTGCAGACGATAAAATTGAACATTCTATGGTCCATTCCAACCCGCCCCACAATTTTGACAAGTAATTTTTTTGTGATGGTATTCCTGTTTGAAGGTGACAAAGAGTATATGGTGACAAAAAATTGGAATTTGCGCAAACTTTTAAGAAACTATTTCGGGCTTCATTTCTTCTGAATCCCTTTTCTAACTTTACTGCCGAGAACTTGACCTGTTTGTTCTGAATTCTTCAACAGACTTCGACCCTGGATCCTCCCCTCAGCAGTGAGTCGCCACAAGGATTTCCCGGGAATTGATGGAATAATTCGGCAGTTACAGACGGACAGACTTCAACCAAAACATCAAGGAACAAACAGTTTCAAAATGAGTGAGAAATTCTTTGTTCTTCTTGGTTTTGCATCAATTTCAACAAGTTCGAGGAGACAGAGACTTTTGACAATCTGCAAATGTTCTCACGCCATTTTCCCGAAAAAAGTGAATTTTTCATTCAACATTTGAATTACTTTCAAAAATCATTTCACAAACATCATTTCACAAACCTGAACTTCACATGGGCACTGAAGACGGCTCGATTTCACCAGAATTTGACGTGTGATTTCGCGGGTACCCAGAAAAAGTGCGATCAGGTGACGATTCTTGCAAACTCTCCTCTGCAGTGGGTGAGTATCTCTCAACCGCAATCACCACTGCGCATTTTCTGGTCCTGAGGTCACGTTCACGCTGGGTGCGTCGTGCGTCGCGCCCCTGAGCAAGTCTGGCTGGAATCAAGTGGGGTGCGTCACCCAGCCCGTCTCTGAGCAAGTTCACGCAGGATACGTCACACGTAGCGCCCCTCGCCCTGTCACGCGTCGCGTCCCTGTTTCTGCTTGGCCGGAAATATGCAGGGTGGGTGCCCTGGTCAAATCTGGCTGGGACTCACACAAGGTGGGTCACGCATCACGTCATTGAGCAAGACTCATCTGGTGTGAACCCTGTGACGCAGTGTGAACACTTGTGGCGTGAACTCCTGTGCGATGCATCCCGTCTGAACCAGCCTCACTCATTTGCTGCGAAACCCACGTGACGCTGTGTGAACTCTGTGTGGCGCTTCCAGTTTGAACCAACCATGCATGTTACAGGTGTGAACGCCTGTGGTGTGAACCCGGCCTGACGCACCTTGAGCCGTGTTTACTGAGCAAATTGAATCATTCTCGCTGAACTGCGCTCAGTGGAGGCAAAGACCCTCAAAATTAGTGCTCCGTGTGTATTCTGCTCACTCTGAAAAATAGTGTCCAACTTTGGCCATTTTGGTGCCAAATTAGACATTTTGTGTCACAACTGTCGTGAGAAATACACTGTTTTGGGAGGTAGATGGTGAGAGGGTCAGGAATTCTGTTTGAACTGGAGCCTCCCACAGTTCAGGGACACACAATGGGGTGAAGTGAAGGTTGTGGGAACTGTGAAAAGACGTGTCAGCGGCAGGGACAGGAGCCCGCGTTTTCATCACTGTCTACACGATGAGTGTGTGGGTGTGTGACAAGAAAGAGAGCGAGACACACACACAGAGACAGAGACAGAGAGACAGAGACAGACAGACAGAAAGGCAGGCAGACAGACAGACAGACAGACAAAACAGACAGAGACAGTGAGAGACACAAAGAGAATGAGTGACGAAGAGAGTGTGAGGCAGGGAAAGAAGTGTGTGTGAGAGAGAGTGTGTGTGAGAGAGGAAGAGAGTGTGTGAGTGAGAGACAAAGAGAGAAGGGAGAGAAATGTGTATGCAGAGAGCAACACATTGACGTGAACAATAATAATTCGGGACAATTGTTTGACAAAGGCAGAAGAAGAAAGTCCAACAGTAAAACAAAAACAAATGATAAAAATATTCGGTTATTTTGAAATATTTTCGGGGGTTTTCTTTCATTTGAATGATTTAGTCAAACACATCCCTTGTTGTTCAGCTTGTGACTATCACCATCTCAAACACAATTTCCTGGGTGTCAAGTGTCACTGTTTCTGTTACAATTATATTGTTACAGCAGTACCCAATGATTATGGTATTTTGGACATCAGCTGCTTTTGTTCCTCTTGACTCTGTCCTCAACTCTGGAATATTTGTGTTGACAACTGTGAGGAAGTTGTACCGAAGCTGAAATGTCCCCTCGCCTTCTGTTCCTGGCCACAACGTGTGTTGTGTTTCTTGTTTGTAGCTATAGCTACAGTTCCTTGTTCATCTTGATGTAACGATCACGCACCAACGCCTCTAGCTCCTACTCACTCACCCTCACGCACCCACACACCTGAAGCCCCATACCCCCTGTTTGAGAAGCACGTCACACCAACGTCCTTTGCATAGCACTCACCAATCACCAAACACCACTCAACGTTGGCGTTTCAATCAGCGTTTGTCAAAACGTCGTGGATAAATCCCCACCGTCTGTCCTGGCCACAGCAACTCTGAAGAACTTCGTTCATGTTCACCTGTCTATCTCTGCCTCTGTCTCTCTCTGTTTCTGTCTCTCTACCTCTCCCTCTGCCTCCCTAACCCCTCTCTCTGTTTCTCTTTCTATCTCTCTGTCTGTCTATCTCTCTCACAGCTGCGCTCATTGCGCACTTTTCACAGACCCGACCCCACGGGTCACACTACCGGCTGGGTTGTCCATGCACGCTCTGTTTCTCCTGCATTGTGTTCTTCCTCTTTTTGCGCAATCAAAATCCCAGCCTGTGTAATTCGAACTGATTCAGCATAAATTTCTTCAACATGTTTTGACTGTGGCCATATCTTGTGGAAACGAAAGTTACAAAACACGAGTCAAATTCAGATGTTGATCAAGAAAAAAAAACGAATTGGACAAAAACAAAAACAGCAAACACCAATACATGGATGACAAAAGTGTTGTTAGACACAGCGCTTGTTGACTTTCAGAGTCAAACCTTTATAAATGACGTGTAAAACGTGAACCAAAATTCCTTGTTTCTTACCTTTTCTTCCTTTGCCTTTGGTCTCCTTGTTGTTTTCAAATGATCAGGATTTCCAAACTAAATCCCTTTCTTGATCTGTGATGCACTCAGATTTCAATGTTGTTTGAAAAAGTGCATCTCGTCCAGGAAATATGCAAGCCTCTGTCGAAATTTTAATAACAAATGCAAAATTGCTTTGCGCAGCACAACTTTTTAATTTCCATTTGTGTTTATGGCGTGAAAATCATTTCTTCTCCTTTTGCGAGCAGAGTAAGAACAATTGTGCATCACACCTGGAAATTTCCCGCCAGTTTGAGCTCAGAAAATCAAACATGTGACAAAAACAGTGGTTTGCAGCAATAATTGAACTGTTGCTTTGGGAGACGCGCGACAGATTATTGAACGTCGCGGTGGGTGCGCATGGAACACGTGTTTCCATGACAACTATGTCCAGGTCGATATTGTTTTCATTTGTGTCGCACAAGACTGAACACTGTACACTGTGGAGACAAAACTCTGAAAACTTTGGCCTTTGACGAAAAAACCCCGTTCTTTTGCGCTTGGGAGCAAATTTTGGAGTGCTACGGAAGACGATTATTGCCCTGTTGTGCAACTAAGCAAAAGAAGATCGATTGTGGATGTTTCGCTTCAGGTTCATGACGTGGGGTGTTGAGCTTCTCTGAACCCCGAAGGATTTTGCCCCACTTGAGAGAGAAACCAACTCCAAGCAGTAAATGTGATCCCTTCGTGTGATTTGTCTCTTTGCATGCTCAGAGGGCGGTGTGTGTGTGTGTGTGTGTGTGTGTGTGTGTGTGTGTGTGTGAGTGTGTTGTGTGTGTTGTGCGTGTGTGTGTGTGTATAACTCCATTCACCATGAATTCCAGTGGCTGGTGGAAATGTCCCCTGTCCCCAAATTGACACAAGTTCCACAAGGTCAGACAACAACACTGGACAATTCCAACCGAAGAGACAAATCAAAGAACTGGCCTGAGATCCTCCTGTCGTGGCTCCACGACTGACGTGGGAGGAGGGCCTGACCCAGGGCTCCTTGGGGTCTGACCCGAGTGGAGATGGTCCGACCCTGGTGTAGGATGGGCTGGTTTTGTATCGGTGGCGCAACTTTTGAGGAGCAAATTTGTTCCGCAGGTCACGCAGCCTGGATCCGCTGAAGATAGCTTACCCATTCCAAATCGATAAAAGTGATTTTCTTTCGTGCGCGGAAGTTTGTTGAAATCGGAGCCATCAAGGGAGAGAGGACAGACGAGCAGTTTGGAGAGTGTCGCCTCGGACGCGGCATCTCAGAGCGAGCAGGGCGCGTCCAGACATGTGCCGTGGTGACAGCTGTCTCCAGGAAAACTCCCACCACGCGCGCGCACGCGTGAAGCTGTGGTTCCCAGGCGTGGCCTCACTCGCAACACGTGTTGCAGGTGAGCGTGCATCTGCGCGAAACATTCTTGAGCTCATACCTCAACTTGCAGTTTGGCAATGGAAAGGAGAAAATGCTCCAGCACACGAGACTGGCTGATAGATCTGTGGGCAGTGGTGACAGGGGCCTCTGGTCACAGTCGTCAGGTGATCATTTGCGCAGCTGGTCCCATCTCAGCCCTCATTTCTCACGTTGTTTTTCCAACGATCAAAAACTACAGGCACTTGCACGGGAAAATGGCAGACTGCAAAGGAAAATCGGCGGGGAAAATGTTTCAGGAGGTCGGGGGTGCAGAAGCCATTGGTCTTCTGGGTCTGTCACTCATGATGCAAAAACAGTGCAACTGAAAACCGGCTGACTCAGACATTCCAGAGTGTCACAATTGGATCCTTCAAGCCGTGAAGAATGGACATCAGAAAGAAGCTTTTCATGCACGCATTTCCACAGGCTCAGTCAATACATTTGCACTCGTTGGCGAAGTTTGTACTTTTGTGGTTTGGTTGGCAATGGACGCGTCATGTGTGGCGTTTCCCTCGTGGTTGGGTCTCACAGGGAACAGTGGGGTCCCAGCCCAAGAGTAAATGCCACACATGACACTGTCCAGTATGAAGTTCTTCCAGCACCAGTAGCACAAGGCGAGAGAGACAACATGTTTGCTTTTGGAGTGTCTGTGTTTCAAGTGTGAGTACTTGTCCCACTGTGTGTATGTATTCATGTGTGCTTCTGTCATGTGGGGTGTCTTTTGTCATGAGGTTTGCTTGAGCACGAGTGTGTTTGCATGCGTGTGGGTGGAGAGTGCACCCATGGATCCGTCATTGCACTGAGTGCAAGTCTATTGACGAAATCTCGGGATTTCCTTCTTTCCTCCAGACAAAACTCTTGTCCTTTGTCTGGGATCCTTTGTTGAGATGAATTCAATGCACGAAGTTGTCTCCCACACAGAATCTGCAGCGGATCCTGGAGACATGCAGCTTGCTCCATGATGCTTCCTCCCCCCAACCCCGACTTGCCACGTGATCTGCCCCAGCCCTTGTCTTCAAATTTCGCCTCTGAACTGAGCACGCCAGGCGCCTTTTACCTTTCCTGCGGTTTGGTTTTGTGAGGTTTGGAGATAAACTGGCCCCTCCCCTCAAGTTTGGGCCTCTTTTTGCCGCTGGATCCGCAGTGCAGAGATGTTACGCAACGAGTTTGTGGGCGAACAACGGGTGCTGGAATAGATTCAGTCCTGTGATACTCAGTACTCTGTGACGTTCTTCATCTTGATTTTGTTGTGATGTGTCCAAATTTGGATATTTTGATTCAAGAACATGCGGTTGAGGCGTGCTGGCACACTTACCGTCTGCACCGTGATTTTTGGCCACCTTTGGCCCCAATTTTCAATGGTTGCAACAAAGGAGACATTGGTTTGCAGCAGACAAGAACTGGAAACGGTTTGCAGCAGACAAGAACCGGAAACAAGTGAATTTTTGCCATTGTGTCATGTTCTGCAGCTGAATAAGAGGACAAAATGTGTTGAATTAAGCTTTGGCAACAACACATTCTTTGCAGGTGTGTTTCTCTTGTTTCTGTGTCTGATTGTCACTATTTTCACTTTGATAAACATGGCTAGGTTTGGTGACAGTATTCTGTGTTTGGTGTTTTATTGACGCAGATGTTGACATGATACACTCAGCAATGAACATGTGTGGTGTGAAGGTTCTGCTGTCCACACCCAACTCATCCCTAGAAACACAACCTGCATGTGCTCAGCTGCTCGTGGGAAGTTCTCAGGTATTGTCAGCTGCATTTAGTATTTCTGTGGAATAAATTGTGAGATATAGTCTGGACCAAGTTCGAAATGTATGAATCTTTTGTTCAAATTTTCAGAGAATTGAAAGTGGATTCAGTTGCATGGCATCAAAATTTGGGAGGAACATCAGTTTTTATTTTCAACCAGCCCATCCAGGTGAAACAGTTTATTTTCTGTTGGGCTTCTTTCATCAGAGTGTTCACTTCTGAGAAACTTTGAACAACACAGGAGGAAAAATGATAATTTTTCAGTGTTCAGAAGTTCAGTGGAAACAAACAAGCAATTGTTATGTGTTAGTTTGGCCACAAAGCATCCAAAGAAGGGAAATATCAACAATGGTTTGGGTTTCTTGCAGAAATGGTGGAATATGGTGGTTTCTTGCAATTCAGAACAAAGAAACATTTCAGGGTCACCACAATACAGGTTGTTGATTTGCTGTTGTGGGCAGAGACAGACAGTTGCGTGGAGTTTGATCTGTCCTTTCTTCCTGACCCTATCTGCTTGATGGGGACCAAGGCAACATCTTCATGCGACATAAAGTTGTGCAGAGTGTTTCCACCACTGGCTCATGATTTCTGTTGCCTGTTACCACAGTACACCCTGTCTCAGATGTGGTTGTGTGTGACTGTTCCCATCTCCCCACAGTACACCCCGTGGCAGATGGTGACCCGCCTCCTCGAGGGAAACTTCTCCTACTCTGGACTCACCGTCGAGCTCTTCAGCATCCTCGCCCAGCACCTCAACTTTGAGTGAGAATCTTCACATATGATCAACAGCACATCAGGTCAGGGGTTCCCAAACCTGGAGGTGGGGCAAAATTCACACCACAAAATTGATGTTTGCAAAAAAGGGAGGACACCTATATTTTGAGGTTCAGTGAGATTCTCTAACAATTGTTCCTTACCTCTCGCACATTTATTCATTGTGGTGTTGTCACAAACTCAAGACCTTCATCATGTGGGCTGAACAGTGGTGTGAGGTGCCCTGTTTCATTGGCTCTCTCCTTCAGATATGAAATCATTCAGCCTTCTGATGGTCAGTTTGGGAAGAAGCTGCCCAATGGAGCCTGGACTGGAATGATGGGGATGTTGGCAAGAAAGGTGACAGATTTTCTGGGATGCCAATTTCTCCAGAACCGCGAAAACAGCATTGGTTTCTGTGTTTTGGAGAAAATGTCTCATTTTCTCCAAATAAGTATTCAGCAACTGCATACACCACAAATTGTGAACAATTATGCACTTTCTGGAGCTCTCTCGCTTTTTGTTATGCCCAGAAGTGTTGTTTTTCATCTTTCAGGAGGTTGATCTGGGGATGTCTGTCCTCACCATCACAAACCAGAGATCTGAGGTGGTGGACTTTTTCAAACCATTTTGGGTGGAGCACTTGTCTTTCATCACCAGATACACAGAACAGAGCCAGTTGTTCACTTACTGGAGGCCTTTCCAGGCAAGGGTCCAGCTATATTTGATGGCAAAAAAAGCTTTCAAGTAGGACTTTAGTTTCTCACACAAAATTGCTGTTTCATTTCAGACATTCATTTGGATTTTCCTTTTCTCTGCAATAGTTGGAGCATCTCTGCTATTCTCTTTCTTGAAATATGTGAAATACAGCCAAAAGAACATCTTGTGGAAATGTTTATCCAAACTGCAACTTTTGCCAGCTTTGGGATACATCCTAAACCAAGGTAAGTAGTTCAGAATTAGCTGTATCCCATACCTGGAATTAATAGACATTCCCTTCCTGCAGCAATAAAATTGCACCCCCAAACAATATTGTGTGTCCCCATGTTTTTCAGGACAACCAAGACCTCCAGCTCAGGCTTCCTGCAGAGTCTTCTTGTCTTGCTACTGGATGTTTGCAATCACCATCACAGCTGCTTACTCAGGAATACTGATTGCTTTCATGACAGTGCAAAAGCGAGATCTCCCCCTGGATAGTTTGGAGGATCTGACTGAACACCCTGAGTACCAGGCAGGGATTCTCAAAGGAGGCGCTGTGGAGTCTTTCTTCAGGGTATGTGGCTGTTTTCCAGACATTTGCTCTCAGCGAAAAGCACACATTGAAAAGCACAATTCAAAAATATGATCTGAGCCTGTTATCAATTTCCTGTGTGAAAAGAAAAGCAAACAAATGGATATGCAGAGACCAACCAAACAACCATGCAATCCTGTTTTCAGAATGGCAGGACCACTCAGCTTAAGACAATATGGAAGAACAATATCAATGTAAATTCTGCCAATTTCTACAGATACTCAACCATGTCCAAAAATCTTGAGAGAAGTTGCAAAGAAAAGTACATCGTAATTGGATCACAAACAGTGCTCAGATACTACATGGCCACTTCAGACACATGTGAGCTCATTCTTGCCTCTGACAGATTCTACATGATGCATTTTGCTTTTGGAGGATACAAAGGTTTCCCCTATGTTGATGCATTCAGCACAAGGTAAACCACATTCTCAATGAGGTTTCAACCACAAAGAAGGTTCAAGTTTGAGAAATTAACCCAGGAAACAGTTGCCTTTTTCAGAATGACTGCAATAATTGAATCTGGTTTGATTGGAAAACTCATGGAAAAATATTCTCCAAACAACAAGGAAAGTTTCAAATTTTCTCTTGGAAAGGGATATGCTACCCTGGACGATATGCAAGGGGCTTTCTGGCTGCTCATGTTTGGTTTGTCGGTTGCTGTGGTCACACTGACTCTAGAAATAATGCACAAGAACTGCAGTGAGTCTTTCATGTTACGTTGGGGATTTTTGGTATCACGGTCAAAACAATTGTTGGAAAAAAGATTTGGTATTGGACAGTGAAAGAATGCACAATCTTGACTGAAAAAGAAGAATCAATTTGGCAGAAAATTTCTTGTCTGTGCAGAATCAGTGTGGCAGAATCAACATAAAATTAAAGATTAAACATGAAAATTTTGAATTTTGTTTGGCCCCCACCCCTGCCACAGACTCCTGGCACAACCCATGGCATTCATGGTGTTCAGCGTCTCTCTGCACGGGACTTGGATTTCGATTACAATTGCAAGTGTACACCAACAAAAAAAAATATATATATTTTGGGCACTGAAATAAATGGAAAACCCAAAGCCATGTGCGAGTACAAGATGTAGACTTGCTTGAATGCTCATTTTTTTTGGCAGAAAGATCCGTATTCGCACTCAACACTATCAGCCCGAATCTTCAAACACGCCAAAGAGATTTCTGAATTTCTGATTTCTGGATCGGATTGGCGAACCCTGGATGGATGGTTGGAGAGCGTCACATATGATCCCCTGCTTCAATCTGATTTAACAACGATCTTTCCTGACAAAACAGAACAAGTCCTGTTGGGATGTGTTGGTGCCAAATTCATATCTTGGCAATTTGTTCTGTTTCACAGTGGCTACGCTTTGCAGTACGCCACTGTATTCCTGAATGACCTGTGCTTATGTGGTCACAACAGCCTTTCGTACACAACCCCCTTGTAGAAGTGATTTCACAAACTGGAAAAACAGTTCCTGCCAAATCACTTGGCTCTTTTCTTGACCAATGGTCTCGTCACTGTGCGATTGAAAGAGAGGAAACGGTTTTGCGTCATTGCATTGAATGAGGCAGCGCCCATTGACCTTCTCTGAGACGCAGTGTGTGACGCAACTCGTGATACATTCAGTGTGAACCTTGGGGTTTCGCAGTGTTCGAATTTGGTGGAGCCATGGCAGGGCAGGCTCCCAGCACAGTATCATTCGAGTTTGGAAGGGCTCTGCTTCCAGAACCTCCTCCTCGGAATTTCGTGGTGCGTAGTTATGCCACGCCGTGTTCCTAACACGTACTCGTGTGTATATAAGCTTGTACCTGTGAGTGGCGTGTCAAAGCCTTGGTCTATATGATGATGATTATGTGAGGTGAAGGCACAGGTGCCAAGGCCAGCACCAGGGGCGGATCCGACAGAGGGTGCCAGTTAATTCAGCGGGGGCGCTGACCCTCAAAATTTCTTTGCCTCCTATTTTTGAGCCTCTGGGTCAGGTCGTCAACTGATGTCGACGGAGATTGAAGTGTCTCCACCGGTTCTGATTCTGGATCCGATGGTTGGGCTGGCATTGGTCCAAATCTGCGGCAGGGGGGAGGTCGCCCCTGGACAAAATCTTGGATTTACAGCTCAAAGTTGACAAATTTGCGTCCTGAGCCTTGTCTTCACAAACGAGAAGCGGGGAGAACGCTCCCTGGCAAGACCAATTCTGTGACAGACGGCGATTCTGGCCTGTTGTGTCTCTTCTAATAAAATCACACAATCATTTGTTGAGCTGGCAAACATTGAGTTGGGTTTCCACTACAATGGGAACAAATTCTTGACGGATGGCCCACGCTGATTCAGCATCCAGCATCAAGAAAGTCCATGTGCCGCGGACCTAACGCTCGTGGTTCGTGAGAGTGCACTCTTGAATTTCGTGTGCCACAGTGCTCTTTGAACGCGCTGGAGACATTCCAACATTTTTTCCTTGCATAACGATTTTTTCCAGGCATTTTTGGAATATCATGACGTGAACTATTTTTGGAATGCACACTTTTTCTCACGTGATATGGGTCTGTTTGTAAACAACACGCTTCAGTGCAGTGTTTATCAACATCGTCAGCTGTTTTTCGTGCTTGAGAAAAAGTCAGAATCTCTCACAAGACGTACACTTGTCACAAAAAGAGGCGCACTGACTCCGACGGTCTGAACCCCTCAAAATGTTGCAAGAGCAGGTGCAAATTCCGTCTTGCAAATTGTGGGACGATCAAGATTGATCTTCCAGCGTCGGCGCCTGGGTGTGTTCCCGTGTGAGTTAGCTCTTCAGGCCAGGTGTGTTTCTTCACTCAGCCCATCTTGACGCTCCCATCTCCTCACCACACTCCCTTACGCACGCACACACACGCACACACAGATATCTGGTCTTGGCAGCTGGGTGTGTTGTGCAGATAACCATTCACAACTGGTCTTTTTTAGGTGAAAGACACACGCCATGTGCTCATTATCACTTTGTTTGACTGCACAGACCAACTCCGCCTGGCGATGTCGATTCTGCTTGACCATGCCAAATGTCCAAACTGTAAATCTTTAATATCAATGCTCTGCTGCAGGTCCATCGCCGACCAGGTTCAACTTTGCTCGCGCACAATCAACTGGTCGCCGCTCTGGGTTACTCGTCTTCAACCCCTTCTTCACCCAAGCACTGATCCACAGCCCCAGTCTGTCCAAATTCCAGACGATACCCCCCTGTGACACATGGCTGGGGCCACCTCGTTACCAGTATGCTCGTACTGTTCAGCTCATTGCGGATTCATCTCTTTACCTGTTCAACCTGGAGTTCATCCTGCTCGCCTCGCACGTCATCGTCACCGCATCCCGTCTGGCAAAAGCTGGCTGATTGGAATCAAGGTGAAATCTTACCTTGTGACGTAAGACGTGAGACGTAAGACGTGAGACGTGAAACGCGAAACGTGAGACCTGAGACGTGGGACGTGAGCTGTGAGACGTAACGTGTGGCGTGAGACGTGAGACGTGGGATATGGAACGTGAGACGTGAGACGTGCGCGTAAATCCGTAATCGGGCAAATCCGCAGCAGGAGGGCGTAGGTCCTTATCCTGTTGTAATGTCAGCTATGGCTGTTACCTTCCTGCACTCACTCACTTCAACAAAGGTGGGTTTTTTTAGAAAGGAACCAATCCAGTTGCGTGTTGATCACTTGTTGATGTTCCATGCGAATCGTCCTCAGAGGAATCTTTTCTCAACTGATGCACCAAAGAAGGTCTCAGACTATTTCAACTCTTCCAAATTGCTGACGCACTAGCTTCGCACACTGTGAAAAAAGTTCCAGTCGCATTGCGTTTTGTGTATTTACGTTGGTGGTTCTCGCTGAATGCGTGGTACGTTGGATTCTACTGTACAATTCGCATTGTGTCGCCAAGCTTGACGCAGTGCACAGCGGATTGCAGGTGTACAGTACGAAGAGAGGCCAACTGCTGTTTCTTGATGTGAGCAAAGTCACACCACAGGCTTGACAGTTGCACCGCGAGGTCTAATTCCACTTCTCATTGAGGCGACAAGCCAGAAACTTGTCAAGCCCTGATTCTTCTCATCAGTGCCAATCGGGTTGGAAGTGCGTAGATAGAGCAAGTTCTATAGCTGTAGCATTTTGTTTGGCTGTTTTGACCCTGTTTGGGATGCAATGTGCGAGAGGCACTTCTCACGCTGACAGGTGATCCACAGAAATAGCAGCTCACACTGCGGTCACTCTGAAAATTATTTTTGCCCACTGATTGTTCATTAAAAATGTGTCAGCTTGATGATCATCTTGATTGCTTTGCAGTCTCAATGACCATATTGGTGACACCTTGTCTCATGATGAAGTTAGGACCCTGTGGGAGTGGATATCAGGCAACGCCTCTTTTGAAACATGCGCAAAACATGCCTACTATCCATTTCAAAAGAAAACAACCGCCCCCATAAATGTCCGCGACCACATGCTCTTATTTCTCAGTTGGGAGAATTCCGCACAAAAGCTCTGGGGAATGAAAATGCTTCACACAACATTTGACTCGTGTCGGAGGCTGAAGAGGAGACCACTGGCAACATCAGTGCTGAACCTGAACATTGGGAACCCCTGGGACCCACCCGATTCCCTGAGACCCCACAGACCCACCCCGCAATGGAACCACACAGATCCACCCTGCACCAGGAAACTCACAGACCCATAATGCCCCAGGGACCCCACAGACCCACCCTGCCCCAGGAACCCCACAGATTTGCCTGCGGAACCTTCATCTTCACAAATGCCTTGAATCCGCCCATGCAAATGGTTTTGAAAACCCTTGGAGATCAGAATCCATCCAATTTGCAAGAAGCCTCCTTCCCTCTTTGTTTCTTCTTTTGATTCGAAAGGAAAAAAACAAGCAGGAAGTAAAGCTGTTTGTGGGTGCTTTACTTTGTGTAAAACAGAAGAATGTTGAGAACATCATTCAAAGAGGGGACAAGAACAAGTGTCCACACCAACAACAGGTCCACCACTTCAGCACTGATGTAAAACTGTGTGAAAAACACAACATCAATTTGGCTCCAGGCAAGTGTATTGGTGAAGACTGGAAGAAAAAGTTTCACTTTTGAAAATGACCTTTTGTTGCTGGGAAATCCCCACTTTGTCTGTTCCTTTTCAGCTGTCCAAAAATGTGCTGTAAAAACAATGGATAAGAGAAGAGTAAAGGCACAAGATACAATGTGATAGATAGAAATGAGCAAGAGGCAAATTTGTGTTCTTCCCAAAGAATGTGTGTCAACAAATGGTGAACAGTAAGGAGAGTCTAGTACTTTCTGCAGATTGTAAGCAACAAAAGTGAGTAAAAAAGAAACACCAGAGCTGCAAGCATACATGCCCAGCACTATTTTCCCCAAAAAATATCTAGATTTAAATTTTGAGTTGACGGGAAATTTTACAACCATCAATCTTGCCAGGCTTACCACACAGAGGCTACATGGAATTATGATTGAATGAGTTAGCTTCAGTGCATGGGCAAGATAGCAATCAATACTTCCTTTCCACAGCTGTCCTTTCAGAACAATGTCTTCCCCAATGTGTAAACTTGCAATTGCTAATATCTTCAGGTAGATGCTGTAAAAGGTGGGCGCCAAACAGAATGACAGAACTAGTGTTTGATATGCTTTTTTCAGGCTCAGGTGGACACTTTGCTTTGAGTGTTGACATTGGTTGAATGCAAAACAAATGATTGTCAGCAATATGATAAAAGAAGAAGTGAAGAGTGTTACATGCAGTGATGATGATTGGGAGAACAGTGTAGAACAAGTACCAGGAACTGTTTCAGAGGTTTCAGTTGCAGGTGTACATTTCACCTCTTCCTGTGTGCCACAACATAGGTGAAGACTGCTGGTCACAATGTTCTCCATGAATAAATTTTTTAGCATGTTTGTGTTCATCTGAGACAATGGGTTGTTTGCAACATTCAGGATGCCAATTCTTGAAATGTTGAAAAATGTCTCTGGCGAAATAGCACACAACTTATTATGAGATAGATCTATGAGGTCTACATTTGACAAATTGGAAAATGACTTCTTTTCAACAACTGAAATTTGGTTATTTTTCAGAACAGTTCGTTTCAAATGCTGCAGAAAATTGAAGCAATTCTGCAAAAGGTGATGTATAAGATTAGAAGTCAAATCTATGAGCACCAAATTGAACAAATTATGTGTGACAGAACAAATATCACTGATATGGTTTTGTGTAAAAATTAGGCTGATGACTAAGTGGTTACTGGCAACCAATGACAAATCAGACAATTCAGTCTTTGTCACATAATAAGAGGCAAACTGTAGATTATTTAATTCCCTTTTGACAACACTTGTTCCGGAACAAAAAATTGCTTGGTTCAAACATTGACATTTCTGTACACAAAAAGTATTTTTCAGATGGCAGAGAGTTTCGTCATCAGAAAAGGGGCAATTGCTATCACTGTCACAAACCTGAGTTATATGGAGGCAAACTTGAGAGTCCTTGCACTTGAACAAAAACTGGCACACCCTTTCAAGGCCACATTTGCGCTCCAAGCCTTCATCCTTTCCATATGGACAGTCCCACTTGCCATCACATACATAATTCCAAGGGATACAGTAAAACTTAGGACACTTAAAATGGAATGCGCATTCATAGTTTGTACAGTTCTGCAGATGGGATCCAGTTCTACACGACAACAAATGATTCAAACTGCTAAGTTTGAAAATGCAAACATTGTGCACATCGAAGCATTTTGGATGTCCATGTCTACAGGGAACTTCATTTATGTCAGCACATTGATGAAAAGATTTGTTCACTGCCACAACCTTGAACACACTTTCATCATCACCAAATTTACAATCTGGAACCAAGTCATCTACGAGTGTAATATGTATGAATTCATTTGAGATACAAGTGTAGTTCTTGCTGAATGATTTTCTGTGGCTTAACTGCCAAGTTGGAGGTTGTTTGAGGCCAATGTAACTTTTGCATTTTCCCTCGTGTGATTTGTAGTGGACAGCAGAGCATGAACAGTTTGCTGTTGGGCAGGCTAAAGGACATGGATGCATTCTAACCACACACTTCTCATCAGAATCTTGTGGACTCTCTGCCTCACAATGTTCTGTTCCATCCAACACAAGGGAACTGGATATGACCACGTGGTTCTGGCACACAAAAACATTTCCAAAGTTAAAAGTTTCCTTGAAACTTTTCTGAAAACAAACAGTGTATCCAAATGAAGAGGCAACCTCTTTTACAACAAGTCTCTTCTGTCTGTGAGCTAAATCATTGAAGTACTGGAACATTTGTGTGAAATTAGAAGGCTGAAACTGGATAAGAAGGGGTGTACTTGTGTGCTCCGTGGCTGTCAGTATAAAGTCAAGCCTATGTGCATGCACAATGTGAATTGGTGTCATCAACAGAGAGATACATGCTGTGTTTACATCCAGCATTGACATATTGTGGCCATAAAAGCCATGAAAAGAAAAACACAAACCATTGTTTAGAACTGAATTTGGTTGGCACATTTCAGGCTCAAGAAGTGTTGGAACAAATTCAGGAGAGCTCTGTGGTTTCCGCTGACAGACTACATAATTGAAGAACTTTGTATGGCATGGCACAGACATCCAGTCTGGTGTTGCAAGATTGATGAGCAGCATAATGGTACAATACTTCTTTCCTAAGGGGCTGGGAAACATTAAATTTCTTGTTCTGACTTCAAACCTTGACCTTTGTACATTTCTGTCAGGTATAGTTCTGACAAAATATTCTGCAATGCCCTCCTTATGGGGTTCATAAGATTCTTTAACTTCCAAAGTAAGCTCATTTCCAAAGAAAATGTTGTTCCAGTTTTGGTATCCCATTGGATGTAGATTTTGCCATCTGAATGAAAAGACAAGAAGAAAGTGAGGACACACTGGGTGGAAATATAGAATACAGGAAAAGTGGTTTCTTCCTGTGATTTGTTTTTGGCATTACCTGCTTCTCCTCAGTCCAAGAAAAATTCCTGTTCTAACTATTGAATGTTTTGAGGACTTCACTGCATCAATGATGGTTTTCAAGTCTTCTTTGTCAAGTATTTCAGGCAAACTGGCTTCTTTGTTTGTGCAAAATTTGCGTGTGAGGTCCCAAGAGAAGGAACGTATTTGACAGTGGTGTTTGGCACAGAAACTGAAGAAATGCAAGTCCGTTCTTTGGTAATGCTGAGTTGTTTGACCTCCAGCAAAACTCCTTTTCACCAGTGTTTCGTGACCTGAAGGTGATGTAAATTGAATCCAAGAAGCTGTGAGTGTGCACCTAAATTTTGTGAAGTTTGTCAATGAGAAAAAACTTTGCCAAGGAGAAATATTTGGTGTCACAAAGTGAAGAAAGATCTTTTCTATCAATCCAGAAAGTGCAATAAGCCTGTGATTTTCATAATGCGAAAAACACATGTTATTTATTTCGATGTTTTGCATCTTGCAGAAGAATGTTGCATTTATTGGCCACTTGACCTCTTTTTGTGCATCCAAGTGCATGCAAAGTTCACTAGAAAAGGGCTTTCCCAATGGTGCATGTTGAAACAAAAGTCCAAAGTCAAGTGAATCTGTAGCAGACAATGAAATGTCATTTGTGGGATTTAGACATTTAATTCTTGGTTGCAATGCTTCATGTTTGAAAGGCTGGGGATGAATTATTATGTCTATCCAGGCATGAAGAAAAAGGAGCATGTGCACTCCAATAACCAAATAATTTGTGGTGATGTTAAATGCATACTTGAAAGTCCAATACTTCAAATCTTCAACAGCAATCACATTGTAATGTTTACTCATGCAGTCAACAACATCACTGTCCAAATCAGAAATATTCCCTTGTTGTACTTTTTCTTTGTGTGTGACATACACACAATAATATTGTCCTTTGAGAAATTTTGTTGCAGCTTCATCAATATCAAGAATGTATTCATATCTGGTTTGGTTTGTAGTGATCTCTTCAAATCCCAAAATAACATACTGAGCTGAAAAAGGAGAACTTTTGGTTTTCTCTTTTGTTTTTCTTTGGGTGACACAAGTTGAGATAACAAAGCACAGGTTTGCTTTCAAATTTATGACTTAAAGGAAGAGGAAAACACCGCAAACCTGTGAAACGACGTTGAGGTGGGTGGTTGATCTTTATTGAAGAATAGCAAAACAAAAAGTTTCTGTGAGCACCGCCAGGAATGTCCTCATGTCTAATATCCTAATTGGTGAAAAATCACAACACTTGATTTTTAGTCACGGAAACACGACTGTTATTGTCAGTATGTGTCTGTCCGGAGCAGAGGCCAGGACCACCATGACGAGCCTTTTTTGTGCTCATGCCAGGCCATGGTGTACACAGCCATGGAAAAAGCACAAGTATCATTTCAATTCTAGCAGCCAAGGAGGCAACATCATCTCTCTTTTTGCATTCTTATTGACTGTGGCTCTTTTTCCTTTGAACACTTTCCTGAAATCCCAAATTTGTACCCAAACTTTGGCTCCTCGTAAAAGGCACAAAAACTTTTGAAATCAAAATCAAATGCCACCATTCAAACACCCATACAAAATACTATATTTCATTTTTTACTTCTTTCACCAAATATTTGTACTTTCTGAGATACAGACCAATTTGTCCAAGCATGTGCCAAATTTTCTGCCCTTTGAAATATGAACTTTTGACCTGAAGAACCCAAAAATTCAAAACTTCACACTTTCCTTCCTGGTGCATTATCCTCAACTCAAATATAACCAAAAAATCCAAAAGATCCCAAATTGATCCTCATCATGACCATGAAACTGGTGTACACATACTTTTGGTTGATGCTGCCTGCAGGTGATTAGTTTAGGTCACCCTGTTTAGGTGTCCCAAAAATTGAGCTCCCTTTAACAGCGCAACTTCCTCAAATCACCTGAAATCAACTTTGCCTGATGTTTGACAGCTTATATGTCTCATTGACTTCAGAAAAAAAGCAAAAAACAAATTACTCAACAACCTGCTTGAAGAAAGCTCAACCAATGAAATGTTTGCCAGTTCTGGCTGAACACAAGGCACAGACACATCCACAAAGCTGTTCATTGGAGCAACATGTCAACTGGCAGGTGATTCGTACTTGGCATGGAGAGATCCAAAATTGTTCTTGGATTCAGTGCTCACAAAAAAAGCAGAAAAAACAAAACACACAATTTGATGATAACAAGAAAAGAGGACGTGGAAAGAACGGGTATTACTCACATGTTTGTCCTCTTCATTTGTGTTTAAACCTGATGTCAAGTGAATTACAGTGCAAGAATTCACTGCCAAGTCTACTGTGATTCTTTTCAATTTGGTTCCTGGATCCAAAATTGCCAATTGTTTTATGTTACACACTGTAATGTGGATTACTTTACAAACGGTGGATGTAACTTTCGCTTGAAATTTGATGGTACTGTAAGGGTGATAAAAATACAACACCAGATAAGCTTCAGGTGATGTTGAGTAAATTTTCCATGGTGTGTTCCAGGTTTTGTTTTCAGTAGAGATTTCCTTGTTGCAAAATGTTTGGGTTTTGACAAATGATATGTTTCTTTTGTTGACAAATGCAATTCCTCCAAAATTGCATTGGTGACTGGCTGCACCATGATAAGCAAAAAATGATACTGTCACTTCAATTGCTGATTGTCTTTCAGTTGTCAACTTGTTTACATAGAAGAAGGTGGGGAAAAATATTTGGCTGAAATGTTCAGCGTCAACATTTAGAGTAAGCCCAAGATGATAAAGGGAAAGATTTCTTTCAAAGTACTGGTCCAGTCCATGAAAAGATATATTTGTGTTTTCTGAGAAATTGTGTGAAATAATCTGCACAATGCTTTGAAAGCTACTTGTTTCAATGTATGTGCCCTTGATGAATGTGTCCAGAATCTGAGACTGCAGACCTGGACCATCAAAGACAAAAAAGGTAAAGCCTGTGAGAACTTTCAAACATAAAGTTTGAAACACTCTGGTTGACACATGTATTGTGAAAATTGCCATACTTGAAGGAATGACATGGTGAACAAACAAACATTGTGTTTTGTAATTTTTGTCTGGTTTTTCATTTTTTATTGTGCTTTCTGAGTAAACCATAAACGAGATTGCAAAAGAAGAGTCATACACAAACATAATGTGGGCTGAGAAAATTATATCACTCCTCCCTGGATAAAGACTGAATGTGGAATGAATTCCACAGAACACAAAAACATCAATCTTTAGCACATTTCCAAAGCAGTGTTTGTGAACACTCCAGAGAATTATTTGTTGTAATGTTATATTCCAGTTAAACATTGGAAAGGCAGACACATCAAAGCTGTAAATGAACTGAAAGTGAAAGAAATACATATTCGTTTGAGTGGAAGAAAATCTCAGATGTATAATTGGCCTGTGCTGTTCCGAAGAGGCAGCAACACTGGTTATCTCATCTTTGATGGTGACACATTTTCTGTGACAAATTGATACCACTCTTGTGCTTTTCTCGAGCATGACTTTTCCATGGCACCACATCAGCTGTTGCCAGTTGTTCACCAGAACTGAGCTGATTTTCAAAATTGAGGACAAAACAAATTTATCGACATATTGCAACCACAGTTTCTTGTCAGAAGTAATATTTTGCCTCCATTTGATATTTTGCAATGGGTCTTCTGACTTGCCCATCCTAAGATGGATCAGCAATAGAAACAAAAGATTATGGGCCATTTACAAACTGTTCAGCCAATGCAAAAGCCAGGTCAATCTGCTGGCAAACTCTCCTGGTGATGCTCATCTGTTGCAAATGTTGCTCAGTATTTGTAAACCTGACAAAATATCAATGGAGTTGAGAACGTCTCCAGCAGAAGTTTATGACAACAAATAAAAGCTTTTGGTGTTTGTTACTGTACTTTACTGCACTGTTACCTTGTGCAATATGTGTCGAAGGCTCTTTCTGTGTTTTTTTTTGCTGTTGAATGCAATCAGTTGAAGAAAAATTCTCTGTGTTCTAGGTTCCAAAACACCTGTTCATTCATTTGTCCAGAAATGAAATAAGAAAACCTGCACATGTGAATTTTTGATGTTCGATTCCAAATACAGCAAGAAAGAGTGAATGTCACGACAGGTCAGCAAAGGTTGTTGAATCATGATGATTGCACTGGTTTTCCAGGTGACAATTTCTGAACTAACAGTCTGTTCTGTTCAGTTTCTCATGTAAATTCTCACACACATTCAGATTTGACAATTTCACTCAAAATTGACTCGGCTCCGCCCCCCCCCCCTTGCATGCACCAAGACGTCATATCTGGTCACGACGTGGTAACACCATTTTTCTGGTGGGCGGTTGTTACCCCAAAAAGGGGGCCCAGAACCTCAAGCGGCTTTGGCTGTCCATTGGCTCGTAGCGTCACTTGAAGTCACCAGGTGATGTCACAATTGGCAGAATCTGGATCCTGCACCAAAACTGGGGAGGATCCAGGGAAGTGTCTGGAACCCCCGCAATCCCAAGAGCTGTTTCCCTTTGTTTCTGCGCCACTGACGTGTTCTTTTCGCAGATGACGTACGAACTCCAGGCATGACTAGAGAGGTGTGTGTCTTAGCTTTTGTTCTGTGATGACAGATAGTCATTCGAGCTGTATCACCATTGGGAAAGACAAAGATACACACGTTGCTGAAGACTCATCATGGCCAATTGCCTGACAATCTATTGTTGGCAATGTCCAATGACTGTTGTTGCAAAAGCAGCGGTTTTGTAGTTTTGTACACTTTGTCATGTTCAACAAGATTTTGATCAATTCATGAAGAAGTACATGTACAAGCAATTGCCACAGTAAAACACACATCATGTCCAACTGAAAAAAGTACTTATTGGTTTGACTGAACATCGGACACGAGAGAGTGAGGCGTGCAAGGATGCCTGAAAGTGACTCTCACCAGAAAATGCTCACTTTGCTGACTGGTTTGAGAAGTTCCTGTATTCAAATATTATCTGTGATATTTTTCATGTTTATAATGGTTTTTATTCCTCAACCAGAAAAGAAATTTGGTGGTTCTGCCTCCTTGGGTGAAAGTGACTGCACAAGTCACTTTTACCGGAGCAAGCACTGTCACCCCTTTACAACGAGGCAGGGAGGTGCAGTCCTCCTATTGGGTGTGTGGCCGCAAGGCAGGCCCTTTGCGTACTGCACACTGTGAAATGCACCCATTGAACCATCTTGAGCATTTTGTAGAAAAAGCCTGTTCGCAAGTTGACATTGGCTGAATATAGCCAACATCAACCAGACAAGAATTTCCTTGTCATGACAACCACAAAGACTACAGGGCTGACAATGGGATGAATTGGTATGATTCCAGCTACAGTCCAGAAGATAATTTGGATCGGGTACCTGGAAAGGAAAAGAGCTGAAAGGAACACGATGCTTGAAGGAAACCAGCAAACAAAATTGGAAACTGTTGCAACAATGATTTGGATCAAAAGACATCTGTTTTTGTGCTTGTGTTGGTTGGCTGTACATGTCCTGATTTGCGATAAATGTATTTGTCTCAGGAGACAGACATAAATAAGCAACATAGATATTGCAGTTATGATCTTGCTGATCATGACCAGCAAAGTTAATGTCTTTATCAGAACAGAGGACTTCAGGGGATCAATACATGGAAGGCACAGGCTCAATGGAAGCATTCCTTCTGCAAATTTTAAGAAAAGAGAAAAAGACAAAGACAGGAGGAATGAAATCCCAGAAATAATTGCAAAATATCTCAAAACAAAAGGTTTATGCTTTACTTTTGTTGTCAAAGGGGATTTAACAATTTTAAACCTTGCTACTGACAAAAACAGAAGAGACACTGGAGTTAGAATTTCATGCCAAAGAAATATTCCAGAAGCTGCAGAGCATACCGGATTTGATCTCCAATCATTTTCATGAAGACTGAAGAAGCCTCCAAAATAGATATCACTGATCCAAATGAAATACAAGAAGACACCACAAAGCATATCTGAGAAATTGATCACAACAATATTGACAGAGTTTGCTTTGTTCGAGACTTTACAGACTGAATGGAGAATGACTGAAACCAGATTGAGAAATAAGAGCAAGGTGGAACAAACAAGAACAACTACTCTTATACTCAACTCAGGCAGCAAATTAAAGCACGAGACATACCAAGGTACTTGTGCAGAACAGAAGGACTCAATGGGTGTGATACAACAGATGTGAAAGTCTGAAGATTTGATGACAGAGATTTGCTGCTTCTCAAATCCATCCTTCTGAATATCAGTAAAACTTGCATTCTCAATAAGAAGCAGTCTGAGAGACTCTTTGTTTATGGAAAGTCCTGGAAACCTCTGAATGGGATTGTTTGAAAGAGAAACAGAAGTTAAGTTCACCAAATTTAAGAAGGAAGTTGAGCTGATAGTTGTGATCCTATTGTTGTTCAGTTTGATTTGTTTCAGCCTGGGTTGTGTTTGGAAACATTTTGGCAACAGTGTAGTCAATCTGTTGAAAGTAAATTCAAGCATTAAAGTATGTTTGAGATTTAGTTGACACACATCTCTAACATCAGAACCAAGAACCAATAGGAAACTGATTTTTGGAAAAAGAACAATGAATGATTCCATCACACTGAAATGGAACCAATTTCCATCATAAAAAGACAAGAATACATGAGGAAAGATACCAGTCAAGGGTTGCAATCTGTTCACACACATCAGAGCAAAAAGTAGACATGAACAGTTTGCAGGACATGCCAAGCCATGTAGCTCACAAATGTCCTCATCATCTCCATGAGGACATTCAACTAAATTGTCACAAACATTTCTGAGATGAACACATGTGTGGGCTGTTTGTTTGCACTTGAAAAGATTCCTACATGGTCTCATTGCTGTACATTTTCCTTGCAACTCATCATCTCCACCAGAACAATCCCACTTACCATCACATAAATAAGACCAGAGGATGCAGTAGGAATTGGAACATTTAAATTTTGCATTGCACTCAAACATCTTACATTTCTCCAGATGATCACCATTTCTGCATGGAATTATGATGCCTTGTGAGTCAATCTTGTAGAAGCAAATGTCAGTGATGCAAAAGAATTTTTGATCTTTCTGTTTACATTTGAAAGGGTAACTTTCCTGATACCTAATAACAAATTTAGAAGTGAATGAGGACAACTTCTTTTGACTTTGCTGAATGCTCTTTGTTTCTTCTTGACAGGTTGTTTTGCTGACACTTGAACCAACATGGTTGATGTACAAATACATGCTGCAAGATCCATTCTTGCTGACATAATGCAGCAGTGAACACTGAGATGGAGTGTTTCTACTGTGAGAAAAGTTTCCTTTTGTTTCACCAAGAAAAAACTTGGTTTGATTTGAAAAATTGTCACACCTAGCCTCATCTTTTCTGCAGAAAATACAATCTACTGTGCCATCACAAAAATACTTGTGTGAAATGTACATTTCACAGTCACATTGAAAAATATTTTGACCCTTCACTTGTAGTTGTGGTGTACTTTTGCAGATGTGAAGCCCAATACAATCACTGTATGGTAAAACATAAATGGGAAATGTGTGGTAATTAAAGAACTTTTGATGAGAATGGACAACTATTGTCTTGCCACTTTTGTGTGACAAAAGGGGTGGGAATACAGGTGCAATTGCACTGAACAGAAAAGAGAACTGATCAAGTGTTCTGATTTTTTCTTCATTTGCTTTTCTTTTCTTGCATATTTCACCAAACCTTCTTTTAGTTTCAGTAAAAGCAGAGTGCCACAAAAATAGATAACAAACATTGTTTTTGAAAATTAGATGTGGCATGCAACTTGTATTCAACAAAACTGCTGCATTATATGTGCTGTTGTTGGTAAGTTGCTTGTTCTGTACACAAATAGTATACTTCAGATGATGTTTGAAGCAGCTGATCTGAACCCAAAATGGATCTGCTAAGTTAACCAAAACCATCACTGTACAACTTTGATTTGGACTTCTGGTTTGATGATGTTTCAATTGCTTTTGATTTTTGAAACTTGTCACAAAAGAGAAGTCTTCTGGTGCTATTTCTGTCATTTGTTTTTGCTCAAATAAAATGTTTGATATTTTGTTGATTCTAAAATTGACCTCTACAAACCTGTGATATGAAACCAGATTGCCTGTGTTCCAATGGAGTTGCACCTGATTCGTGATCTTGAGACCAATGTATATAACTTGCAGGGCAGGAACATGTGCTGAGAACCTGACAAATGCAACAAATTCATCCATTTGACTCTTGTCTATGAGAGCGGGCAAATGGGCAGACAAGCCATGACAAAATTGGCAAGCATATTTCCAAGAGAAATATGACAGATCTGCCTTGTGGTGCAAAATGTAAGTTTTGTTAATTCTGTATGAATCAAAGATGTTGAACAACCATTTTCTGTCATGTTGTGGTTGTGCAAACATCATACAAAGGTCATTTGTTTTGTTTTTGTTCTTATAGTTTTTTGAACAAAATGTTCTTTTCAATTGACTCAAAAACATACACTTGAAAAACTTGTTTGTGAACAAACTCAAAGTTATCATGTTGTTCTGTAAACTGCAATTAGGCACAGCAAATGTTGGTGAAATATCAATTTCTTGTATTGTACCATACACAGAAAATACAGTTGGAGTGAAAACATTAAGATAGATATCCAAATTCCACACAACGCTTTCAGTTTTGAAATTTCCCAGGTTGGAAGTCAAGTTCATGGAAAGAGATTGGTTTGTGCAATGTTTCATTTTATTGTATGTTTCCAATAGGAGAGAAAGTCCAGTTACTTCTTGTGATTCTCTTGACTTCTCTTGTATGCTTTCATTGAGGAAATACTGTATCTCAATAGGGGATACTGTTTGAGAAAAGATTTCTGAGAATTCATTCTGCCTGATTTTCATTGTTGCCCAACTTGATGAATGAGGAGTGAATTCCACAAAGAATGTGATGTGATCAGGAGATGCATTTTGTGTATTTATTTTTGCAAACTTTGAAAGGGTGTACAAAGTTGAAATTTGGAAGTTGATGTCAAAATCTGTAGATTGTTCCAGACACAAACAGTGCTTGAAAATGCACCTCAAATGATATTTTCTTATTGTATTCCCAGTGCAAAATGTTCCATTTTTTGTGACAGGAAAACAGGCAGTGGAACTCTGTTCAGGCAGTCTTGCCAATCCAAGTTTGGACTTCTGTGAACCCAATTGAGGAAATAACCTCATTTGTCCTTTTATCTCATAGTAAAATGATGCTGAATATCCAGGGTTTGACAGCTCAAGGTACAGGTTTGTTTGAGGTGGGAAGTAACTACACTTGGCTGGCTCAGATGAATTGATTTCTTTTTCAACGATATCCAGAACAACACAAGTTTTTTGAAGGAAATATTGAAAGAAAAATTTTGTGTTTTTCATGGATATTTGCTGATGATTTTTGTTCACTCTGGGTAAAAACACAATTGGTTGGGTTTCAATAATATTTCTTTTCTGTGCTTGGTATTCTCTCATCTGGTATGTCATATTTGTTTCAAACCATGCCGTAAATGTCATTCTGCAGAGGTTCATATGAACAATTTCACATTCAGTTGTTGATATTTCTAGTGTTGTCTGAATACTGGAATAGTGTTTGTACCAAAACAAAACAACAGTTGTTCTCAGCCCGAAAGAATAAAAACTTCTGCTTTGTGCATTTACAGCACTGTGAGCAGTGCACAACACATCACTCTCTTTGAAGCTATTCCCATCTGTCTCCACAGTTAGGAGACCACTCAACACACAAACTCTACCATCAATATAATTTTTTGTTGTTGTTAGTTTTGTGACAGTTAAGTTCAGGTTCAGGTTTGTATCTGCCCAGTCTAAGAGGTGGACAGAAACTGTCACCTTGCAAGAGTTCATATCACACTGTGAGTTGGGAAGTGAAAATCTGGTTGTCGTTACACCTTCTATTATGTTATGCCGAGGAAAATAGTCATACAATGAAAAATGTAAAACATTGATGAAATGGAAAGAGCTTGAAATCCAGTCCATGGTTGTTACTGTGCACTGGAAAGTTGATGTGACACATGTAAAGTTGCTCCAAGTCAAATTGGCAATGGTAAATTGTTGACAAACACTGGACCACAAGCCAGGACCATCATAAACTGTGAATGTCATTTGTTGTTCTTGTGAAACCCTGAGAAAAATACGTTTGTCCTTCCTCACAGTAATTTTGAAGTGGCTCTCTTTTGTACTTGTTGAACAAGATAAGTGTGACACGGTATCCCCAATGCTCTCTTTCTGTGACAATGAGTGCATGGTTTGTTGAGTATGTTGATCAATTGCTGAGAAACTGATGTCAACCACAAATAAAACAGATTGCACAAGACATAACTCCACAGCCACATGCCTGTTGTTCAGAAAAAGAGAAAGAGTGGAGTGATAACCACAGAACTGAAAAAGACTACTTTTGTTTTGAGGTGACCAAAAATGGGAAATGTCCATCCTTCCTCTTTGGCAGCCACCTGGAGCAGTGGAAAAATATATTTCATCAATGGTTAAATTAATTGCAATTAGTTTGGCTGGCTTCAGGTGCCATATCTTCCAAAATTTAGTCAGTCTTTCTCCATTCACTGTTGATACAACCAACTGAAATGAGGATATGTCATATTTTTTGGAAATCCTACCAGTTGCTTTTGTCATTTCTGCCCATGCATTATGATTATAGATAGCTCTGTATCTTACAAATGTGGTAGAAACTTGATGGAGCAAGAACAGAATGGATCTCACAACAAGAGTATGTTTCACATTTTGAAGATATTTTAGTGTCAGCTGCTTGACATATTGAAACCACACCTGTTTAGTGTGAGTGTCATTGTTACTGTTGAAACAAAGCTGTTGTTGTCCCAGTGTAATGACTTGAGCTGTGATTATCTCAAATAATAAGACAACCAGCAATTGTATCCTTGCAATATTTGTACAATTCCTTCTTGTGTTTTTTGAGGAAAAAGCAAAAAAATGAAATTCCAAAGAACACACACTCATGGTGGCTGGAAGTCACAGTTCACAAAGTTAAGCACAAAAAAACAGGGCAAGAAATTCATTTTGTTGTGGAAGAAAACAACTTTGTACTTTTAGGTTCAGTTGTGACCAGCAGAAATAATCTGGTACAACAGCAGTTCAGTTCAGGTTGTTGAAATATTTTTCTCATCACAGTTCCATCTGGTGCAGTCTCTATCCAGTGAAAAAGCTATGTTTCAGACCTTTTGTTGGAACTTTGGTTTCAACAAAAGACCTGACATGCCTACATGGCAGTGCATAGAGATCTGTGAACTGTTGAAATCACACCAGTTTACAAATTTATCTTTGGACAAGTTCAATCTGTTGTTCAGTTAAGGTCCAAATAGACATTTCAAGAGGCAACTATCATGACACCAAAAATGTTTGCAACTGACCAACTTTGCAAGTATAATCCTTGCAACAATTTGAATGTTTGTGTATCTCTTGACCCATTTGCATCGCAATGTTACAAAGGTGCTTTTGCCTTTAGGTGGTCAGTGTTCTGTGATTATTGCTTGTTTTCCCCATGGGTATGAGTCATAAAAGCAAGAAAGTATCAGCCACAGAAAAAAATCTTTCTGAAGAAAGTTGTTTTTCTTGCAAAGAACAATTATGTGAGAATCTGTCAATACTTTCCTCAGTTTATCTGTCTTTTGGCGTTTTAAAGTTGCTTTCCTTCTGTGTCAGCAGAAGGATGGATGCCAGGCCCTGGGGTATCACATGAGTAATTTGTTGTGCACCTCATGTGTTCATTTACATTTGTTTGAATGAGCATGCTGTGAGATGACTGAGAAGGGTCAACCAAACTGGGAGGAGGGGTTCTGCACAATGTGAGCTTCGTTGAAACAGAATTTCCCTTCATGGAGCCCCTGTAAGGGGCTCTCTCAGATTGAGAAATTCACGAAGCATGATGTCACAATGCAGCAACATTGTCAAAGTCATTCTGTCCTCTGACGTCACAGCACCATGTTGGCTGGTTCTGTTTGTACCTGCACTTCATTCATGACTGTTCAATTTGCCAAATCGGGTTGCAGAGAACGATCCGGAGCAATCCAAACAGCAACGCGTCTGTTAACAAGTTGCTGTGGATTAATCCAGGTCAGCCAAAATCCATGTTTCAGAGCAACCAATTGCAACCTGAGTTGCCAGATCTCTCAAATCATTGAACGACAACTTTCTTTTTGGGTGACTTGAGGAGGGTACATTTGTTGAAGGTGGCTCATTTTTGAGTGACTGAAATTTATGCTGCCAAAACAAATCCCCTGTAAGCAGCATTGTTCAAATTCAACACACATTTTTCTTAATGAAATCACAGTTTCTACACATTTGCTCACCACCTCAGGGCTACACGTTTGGCAGCAATTGCATTTTAGTTTCAGATCACATGAAAGGTGATGCCAAACAGAAGCTTTTTTGCTCTATGTTTCTTTTCTGCCTTGTAAAATACTTGCAATGCACAAAGCTTCACATTTCACTGAGCAACTTTCCAAAAAAGGCAAACTCTGAATTCCCTGGCATGGAGGCAACATTCTGCTTCAGATATGGCACAGAAGGCCATCAGTCTACCATCCTGTACTCGTGTCAAAATTACAACACAACAACCAAACCCCTCAAAACAATTCCTGTCATGTGATATTAAACCCAATTCTTGTCTGCTTCCTTCCATGTTTATGCTTTGCTCTACTGTTGTTCTTTGTGTGTACTGGGCAAAGTACATTCAAGTTTTTTAAGTCACAAAACCCTTGGACCCTTGGCATTTCTGGCAGAAGTGTAGATTCATTGAGCAATCAGATTGTGCTTGGGACACAGAAATATCAACTGCATCATTTTCCCTTGCACTGCAAGTCAAGAATCAAATTTCTTGTGAAACACATCCCTTGGGAGATACAGGATGGATGTCACAGGAGTCACACCTTGGGGCACCCAAATTCCAATCCAGACAAAATGTTCATACCAAAAGATAAAAAACATGCCACTGGTGGTTGCACAATGGTGAGCCTCAGAATTTTGTGAGGTGGGGTAAGGACAGGGTAGGGTTGGTTCAGGAAATGTTTGGACATTGGGCAGTGTGATTATGCCTGGATCTGACAGAGCTGATACTCCTAAGATGCAGCTAAAGAGTGAAAAGGGCATGTGGAACCCACCTTGATGCGCATGGGACAGGCAATATAATTTAACGAGGGTTTGTCACAAATCGGTAGATCATGCCAAGTTTTCTCAGTCCATGATGCACTCTTATGAATCAAACCACCATGAAAATTGTAACATCCCAAGGGCGATTTGAGAATTTGTTTGTTTGTATTTGAAATTCTGTGTCCTGCTGTGTCTCCTTCTGACTCAGGCAGTATCATTGATGGACCGCACGCCATAAATTTGTACTCAGTGATGGGGCATTGCTTTGCACTCCCCAGCAACTCAAATACTGGTTTTAGTTCTTGCCTCTTTGAGATCACTCTTAAACACAACTGGACCTTCTGCTTGCAGTGGTGTCTGAAGCATGGGAGGACTCGCTGTTGACAAAAACACATTTTCTGATGAAGCTCCTGAAGGCTTTGTTCCAGACAGTGAAGATGATGAAGGCGAGAGGATTGATGACAGAGTTGATGGGAGTCACAGCTATGACAGTCCAGATCACCATGTCAATAGGATAGTAGGGGAGCAGCATGGCCAGAATGTAGACTACATTTGAGGGAACCCAGCACAGGAGGTTTGATGATGTGATCACAACCAACTGAATAAACATTTTGATGTCAGATTTTGTTTGATTTCTTGTCTGTGGCAAATGAATGTTCTGTTTGAGACTTTTCATATGGACACTCAGATAAATGTAAATGATTGTGATTGATAATGTGCAAAATACCTGATCTCCACAAATTAAGATGGTCAAAAGTTTTATAATATAATTTACATTGCTTGGATCCAACATTGGCAAACAAAGTCTTGTTGGTACAGAGTGATACTTGTCCCAGAATATTGCTGTCAGTGAGACAGTTATTACAGCAGAGACAAAGGCAGATCCTGACATGACTTTGACAGCAAACATCATTTCCATGAACCTGGACTTGAGTGGGTATAAAACAACCATAAGTCTTGAGAAAGACAGCAACACAAGAAAAATTGGAGAAACTATGGCAAATAAGAGGGAAATCACAAAGATAATGAGACAAACATTGCTACCTCTCCATCTGTGTTCACTGACTGCAAAATTGGCTTTGTAAAAGCTGTTTGCAGAAAGTAATACTGTCAAGTATAATCCACACAGCAAGTCACTTGTGTTGACAAATGAAACAAGCACTTTGAATGGGGCATTACTGTGCTTTCTACTGCTCAACCAAATTAGTGCTGCGCAAGAGATGTTGAGGATAAGGATGAAAGCAGAGACCATTCCCAATGAGGTAGCCATTGCTTGCCTTGGCAGAAGGCGTGAGCAACTGAGATACCAGGGCATCTTTGCTGTGCAAACAACTTCTTTGTTTGGTGTGATGCAACAGATGTGGTATTTGTTTGTGATGATGATTTCCACTTTTGCAGATACAAATGATCCCACATTGACATCTGTGAGTTCATTCCCAACCAAAGACATAATTCTTACATTCAGAGAATAAAAAACTAAACTCTGCAGTTTGTGTATCAAATTGTGGGACAAATCCAGGTGCACAAAACTTGAGAGAAATTGGAAAGCACATTTGGATATCTTTGTTATCAAATTGTAACTCAAATCTATGGTGACAATATTTTTGAAATGTGCAAAGCAGGCACCACTTAGTCCTGCAATCCAGTTATGCGAAGCTGCTAACAATTTCAGTGAAATTATAGAATCAATGTGACAAATCTTTGCAATATTGTTGTGAGATGCATCAAGCCTGACCAAACTTGGAAGCATTTTGAAGAAAGTGATGTCAGATATGGAGGCATAGCAAGCAACAAGAGACACATAGGGCAATGTCTTTTCAAAAACATGGGCCTCAATTTCCTTGGTGGCACATATGATGGCATAATTTAAGCAATGACAGAAATGAAGACAGGTCAAAAACATCAGATCACACATTATCTCATCATCATATGATGTGCAATCAAAGTTGCCATCACACACATCATTGGTGTGAATGCAAGTCTGAGAGTGCCTGCATTTGTACTTTTTCTGGCAGTGCTTGCCTAAATGGCAGGTTTGGTTTGTTGACTCATCATACCCTTTGCTGCAATCCCATTTGCTGTCACACAGGTAAGCAAGTGGTATGCAATATGACTGTGGACATTTGAATTTCATATTGCATTTGAAGTCTCTGCAAGTTTCCAGGTGACCCCCAGTTCTACAGGGAAGCAACACACCTTGCCTGTCCAACTTGTACACACAAATATCAGATACATTGTAGCATTTGGGATGTCCAGGCACACACTGCAGTGCTCCAGGATAGGAACAGTGGCATTGCATGTCAAAGTGTAGAATGTTGGCAAGAAATGGCTCATCATCAGCAGTGCATCCACAATCACTGACCAAGTCATTCACTTTGCTGGTTGAAATTAAATTTCCACTTTGACATTTGGTCCACATTACTGGTTCATTGCTTGCTGTTGTGTGATTGATGAAGCTTTGACAAATGCCTTTTGTTGTTCGGTAAAACAAGTCTTCACAAAAAGACTGCTGGACACATTTGCATTTTTTGAATGCACACTGTGTTGCAATTTCATCACTCTGATCATGTCGCCCACAGTCATAAAAGCCATCATGTTGAAAGAAAGTTGAAACAAAATACTCACTTTGGAAACAGAACAGCATGTTTCCAAAGTCAACCATTTCAGTCAGCAGTGATTTGTACTGTCTGACAACATACCCATCCAGTGTTTCATTGGGAGACACTGCCTGAATGTGGTATGACAATGTTCTGTGATATTTTGATTGCCTTATTTTGTTGTGAGTGTTTTCCTCTGGGTCAGATCCAAACATGTCAGGAAATGTATCACAAATGGCAATGAAGAGGTATTCAAGTTTCTTTATACCTTCCACAGGGAGAACAACAGGTTCTGATTGAAGTGTCTTCGAAATGTCAATCCAGATGAACAAATAACATGAACCTTCCTTCAATAGCATCTCAGTGGCTGCACATCTTTCTGCATTACCTAGAGGTACATTCAGCAAGTTTTGTCCTGGATAATCAATGACACACATAACATCAGGAATCATTCTTTCTGAGCAAGGAATGGACAACCAGACAGGGTATGCCAAATTATGCAATGACATCATAGTGCAAGAGGAGCCTCCCTGAGTTTCTGGTTGAATAGTTTTGGTGGATGCTTGCAAATATTTTGTGATGATGTTTGACTTCTCCAGAACAAAAACTGTGATCAGTCCACCATAGTCAGTAAACTTTGTTCCATTTGGACTCTCTAGAAAACCAATTCCATAATGGATGTAGGATTCAACTGTTGCAAACCCAGTTATGCTTCTCCATTTGTGAGTGACCCAATACTGAAAGGCTAGTGTGTCATTTGTTTGCCATTTCATTCTCTGCAAATAAATCTTGGGTTGTTCAAATATAAAAATAATTCAAAAGCTTCACATAATGGACATTTTTCTCACCTTGAGCCCAATGAACAGAGCCTCAGTGAATGTCTTGTGGGTCTTTACGTGGCTAACCAACTCATAAAGATCCTCTGAATCAATAAACACAGGAAGATGCCCACCAATATAATCACAAAGCTGTGATGCCGACTCCCAGCTTTGATATACTTCAATTTTGTAGGTCACAATGTTGTCTACATCACAAAGAACAAAAGAATTGCCGCCAGACTGGAAAGGGCATCTGATGTGTGATGGAAACGGGGACTGGAACAGGTAGGGAGCATAGTAGAATTCATCTTTCTCCTCATAGTGTGTTTGTTTCTTCTTTTGCAATCTTTTGTAATTTCGCAGGAATGTCACAAAAAGTCCCTTGGTAAAAGGCTGCTCATGGATTTTGGCCAGGAATATTTTCCCTTTTCTCAAGTCCTTCAGCCTTTTTGCTGGAAGGCATTTTCTGATGTTCACGCAGGGAAAGGTTGCAGCAAAGGTTTCCTCTTTATCCAATACCCACATTACTTTGAGGTTTTCACTCTTGTTGGTGACAGGTGAGATTTCATAAGAGATGTTGAATATGATTTCGGGAAAGTACAATGCAAACAGCTCTCTGGCACATGATAAGGTCCTGTTAGTTCTCCAGAAAATCAAAGCGTCACTTTTTTCAAGTGCATATTTCTGGTCTATCCTGTAAAAGGTTCTTGCTTGAAGATGGATTGTAGCACTGGTTGTGTTGGATGATTTTCTTTGCCTGTTCATTTCTTTGTTGTTGCAAACAAATTGAAATATCAGAGCTGCTTTAATTAAAGGGTTGAGTGACCCTGAGAGTGTGGGAAGATCTAATTTTACAAATCTGTTTGTACTTCCATGGAACTGCACAACCACATCCAACCAACTAGAGGATACATAGCTGTATCTGAACAGATAAAAAACAACAGTAAAGCTTCTGGCAGGAGTTGTCTCTTGAAAATAGACATAGAAATTGACATCATTGTTTGTTTCATTTAAGGGTGTTTCTACAACAGGATACTGAGCCACTGCTACAGAATATGATCTTTCCCCTTGACTGTTGTTTGTTTGAGATGTTTTGAGCACATGACCAGAGATTGCAAAACTATCTTGCTCAGATGGAATTAGGAGACATTTGCTGTTGTGGAGTCCACCAGTCACAGCATACTGAAAAGTACCCCTTTTATCCATTGCAACAGGAATCAGTTTGGAGTTACATTGATCAAAGAAAGAACTAAGGATGTTCATGTCAGTGAAGAGAGCACTGTTGACCTGTATCACAGCACATTCCCCCAAAGATACTTTGTAAAGCAAAGAAACTTGACCCCAGGAAAAGTGGATTGTGTCAAGGTAGTTGAGGCTTGCAATGAATGCCATGCACCCTCTTGTTGCATGGACACACTTTTTAGAATAAGTACACATGTCAACAGGAACAGCTGAACACTTAGTTGCAGCGAGTTGAAGAACAGTGGATATATTTGTTTCCTGGGGATAAAAGTACAGAACAATCATCACCAAGCCTTTGTTGGAGAAAATGCTGTTTTGGTGATCTGAAGTGGCATTAGAGCAGAGAACAGCTTGTTCTGTCAAGTTATGTTTGTGGATTGTGTAGATTGATAATCCTCCAAACATACATGACCTCTCCACTCTGCTACGAACATTTACATCCACTATTGTAACATTTAAATTCAACGGTGTTGCTGCTTCTGCCCTGAAAACACAATATGTGTGTGAAGGGAACTTACAGGTCAATTGGGGCAAGTGCACTCTCTCAGGGGTTAAAAATATTGTGTGCTTTACATAAAGTTTTGTGGGCAAGGATGAAAATGAAATATGTGGGCTGTGGTGTGGTGCATATTTTGCTTTGATCATCACAAGCATATGGAACATAGTTGAACACACTGTGGTCCTATTTGTAGCAGAAATAATGCCTGACAAAGTGCTTGGGCCATCTGTGACTGTTACTTGTGTACTTCCTTCTTTCCAATGGGCACAGATGTAAAGATATTTCTTCACACTGATATAGTGTGTAGACAGAATGATATTTTGTTGTTCCAAAAGAACGCTGTTTACCAGTTCTGAATAAAATGAGGCAGACACTGGCAACACATTTTGTGTGCTTGTTGAAATCAGGCCAGCAGGGTAAACTGACAAAGAAAGGTGGACAAACACAAATATATTGCTGAAAAAATTTGCAGACAAAGCACTCTTTGGACCTGGTGTAAAAACATGAGCAGATGGGTGTCTCCCACAGTAAACCAGCTTGTGTGGCTCAGCTGAGGCTGGGAACATTGTCACTGAGAAATTTCCCCTGAGACATGTTCTTGAAACTTTCTGAATATCAAATTGAATCACTGAGACATTTAGTCTAAACAAAGCAAACAAGTTGAAGAACCAATTAATTGTTACAGAATCATGTAAATTGTAAAGAATGCCAGGACAAACATTGTTGAACAGATTGAAACCAAGGTGGTTGGACTTCAGACGTTGTTCGTGAGTTTCGTTTGTGTGCAGATACAAGGCAGACACAGGTTTGTGAACAACCAAAGTGTTGTTAAAGTGTCTGAAGCACTGTCTGCAGCACGGAGGATTAATCTGCCTCGAATGTCGCCTGCAATTGACACTCAATGGGGGCAAATCAGTTGAAAGTGAGAAAAAGAGGAATACTCTGCTGTACTCCCTCTGGCTGCGTATGTGTCTGATAAGGCTGTGCTGTGTGGATTTTATCAGTGAAATCCACAGTGCTTTGGAAGTGTATTCAGCCCAAAATTTGGGGGCATCACCCAGCAATGCTGGGTTCCACCTGTTGGACTCCATCACACACTTATAACACACATCAGATTTACCCATGCAGGAAATGTACCCTATTGTTTTGAAGAAAACTATTGTGGAGCAAGGTGCCAGCAACCAATTGTGTTTCATCAGCAATCCAGGAACTGACATATTGGTGTTTTTTACATTTTCAGAAAATCCTTCCCAGAGTACTCAGAACAAGGACCTCCTGGTTCCAAAAGCCCAAACTTTGTAACTTTCTCCTGCACAACTGAAAGTCATTTAAAAATCAAATAACCAAAACAAATTGGTTTCCCCAATTTGAGACAAAAGACTGCCACTTTGGCTGGTGCTTGAAAACACATTCTCAAACTGAAAATTGATTTTATGATTGGGGAAAGTGAAACCACACAACCAGCTTGGCAAGACTCTCTTGTATGCATAATTCCATGAGACTCGGCCAACCACTCAAAAATGTGTTATTCTTTGATAGATCGGACTTTTGTTCTCCAAACGAACAATCGTGCAAGTTCATTTTTTAAGGAAGTGCCTGGAACCCAGGGATGCATCGTACTCATCTCGAGGTCATTAATACCCACTGTAGTGTTTCCCTCACAAAAAGAGGAAAAAGATCTGGGCTACAAACTGTTTTGATCCTCCAGTGGAGTTTCACATTTTCATTGCACGTGCTGTTAGTTGCACTGTTCAGGGCAAAAGGTAAAAGGGACGGGTGACTCTGTCAACAATAAATTCAACGTTGAACAATTTGACACGAACAAGATTTGCTTCAGACGCTTCAGACGGTCAGAGGCCTGGACCCAACATCGACGACTTTTGGTCGCCTTTTTTGAGGGCTTTGAAGAGTCACTGCAACACCAAACAAACAAAAAACAGAAATCTTCAAATGAGAAAAATATTGCAGTTCCTTGAGTTTCCTTGGCAACACTTTCCCAATGCCGCCCTGTGAAGGTGTACACTTCGAATTCGAATGTCTGATGAAATGTCATTGTGCGAAGTCCCTTCAGGGCGAAGCACCATGTGGTAGTGCAGTATATGGCAGGGTGGATGAAATGTCCCCTGCCCCCTCCCCCTAACCCCCTCCCCCAACCCCCTCCCCCTGCCCAAACCCCCCCATAGCCAGACCCCCCCTTCAGCTGGACCCCACCCTTACAGACAGCATGACTGGTGGAAGATAAGGAGGACAAAGAAAAATTGATGCACAAGGAAGAATTGATGACATAACCGACGCCGCAAGGGACTTCACACTGCAGTTGCCTTGAGCACTGCTTCTTGTTGAGTTACGAAGGAGAGGTCCAAAAGGTGTTCTGAAATTGAGAACCTCTCCTTTGTTCCTGTGGTGAAGATCACTTTCATTGAAAATGCTCCCTTTTAATGGGGGACTGACACCAAAAACATGTGGAAGGAAATTGAATTTCTCACATTTTGACTTTTTTGAGTCTCATTTTTAAATGTTTTTGAAAGCACTTTCATTTTGGAGAGTGGCAAGAACTCTGTTGAACAACGAGCAAACTGTGGTCAAGGAATACTTGTCCTTTTCAAGACACACCGGTGGCACCAACTTCCACGTTTCCGGCCCTTGGATGGTGATATGTACAGTCTGCACAAGCTCATTATTGTTCTCATAGTCAGCTTCCTATTGCTGATAAGTCCAGAAAGCTTCCGCAAGTATCCGTATCCCACCCCACATTCATCATTCTTGTGTGTAGCTGGCAGTCAAGGGGTTGTTGTAGAACCCCTGAGATTCTGATTCTGAGTGTGGTTTGTGCTTCCTTGCCCTGTTTGTGAAATCTGCTTCTTGCGAAATGGACGTGAGCAGGTGCACAATTTGTCTTGTCAAATCTTTGTGTGAAACAGTTTCATTGGAAACAAAACAGCAAAGGTCTGGCCTGTCCTTGCCATGGAGCTAAATTCTTTGCTGAACATCTGTTTCCCAACCCAGCATTGAAGTGACTCATCACACAGGTGAGAGAGTGATGGGCACTGCAAGATTGTCTGGTCAAGTGTGGGTGGGCATGCTTTTAAAACTATCAGCTGTTTCCAGCTCAGTTTGATCAGTTGCTTGCTCAATTGGAACAAAATGCAGCAAGATGGAGAACAAACTACCAAAATGTTGGAATCTTTGACAACTTGAAACATTGGCTGATCAAAAGAGAAGACTTGTGATGTGAACACGATATGTTGATCAACAAGCTGTGAACATGCAACAACACATTGTCCAAGTGAAGGTCTTTTCAAAACAAAGCCATGTGGTCCAAATATGAGCCTGATATATATATATATATGTGTTTATTCACACATGTGCAAAAACTCAAGATTTGAGAAACAACGCGACACCCACAGTAATTATTGTTCTTCCTTTCTTTGAGTACTTTCCTGATCCCAGTGATAATAAATACAACAGGACTTACAATGGAGTTCAGGGGTGTTGCCCACATGACAAGCCCTATTGAGTTTATATTGTATATGTTGAGTCTATAAAGAAAGGAATACAACTGGAACAAAAAAACAGTTGCTGGAAACCCAACACAATAGATTTGCGACTGCCCTGTCCAGCAGATTGCTCCAGTGCATTTTCAATGGATGCAGACACACCCCACAGGATGTGGCATACTGGATGGGCTGCCCCATCTCCCAGACTGATCCAAGAGCCATTCAGCAGCATGGCACACCCCTGGATGGGATGGTCAGTTGGGTTGGTGCTGCTCTTTTGCATCATGTGCAGTGATACTTTTGAGTTCAGTCAACTGTACAGTTGAGGTTTATGTTTTTAAGGACTGTACAGTGATACTTTTGAGTTCAGTTGACCATACAGTAGTTTTTCAGTACCATACAGGGAAATTATTTATTCTAGTTGACTGTATGGTATTTTTTTGGTTTAGTTGACTGCATGGTGTAATTTTTGAGTGATGGTGACTGCATGATATCTTTTTCAAGTTGTGTTAACTGCACAGTGACAAATTTGCAACATTCAAAAAGTTAAATGTCAAGAAACTGAATGTTGCAAGTTGATGTGACATGCCGTCTCGTGTGTCTGTTGTCAAAAATAAAGGTCGCACCGTCCAGGGACAGCCCGTGCTGCAAGCCCGCCCGTGGCAGTGTGAACACAGCCTTCGGGAGTCTTCTCTTGTAGAAAGGCAACAATACCTACTGCTCTTGTTGAGCTTTCGAGGCTCAAATACCTGTACTGACCAAACTCACCAGCCTCCAACACAACCCTTATCCTGCATCCGCCAGAGGATGCTGCTGGCCACGGTTTTGTCCACGTGTGAAACCCCCTGTGCACAATAGTCCCCGAGATAAAGAGATCATTAGCGATGTCAGAGGGTTAGAATTAGAACTCCCCCTTGTCAAATCTGTCCATGGGGAGTTCCACACAGATGATGGCCGTGTGGAATGGAAACGCCCTTGCGCAGTTTTGACGCGGGGCACTTCTGACTCGCCAACAACGAACACGGACACTTTCAACAGGACCGACAACAGTGGCAACGCTAAAAAGTTTGAACATGAACGAGGTTCGTTGGTTCAGCAATGTAAGGCCAATATTTTTTTATGGCTTTGTGAATGGAACCATTTGAAGGTCCTTCACAGCTGCACGGACAAGATGCTGTTGCACGCTTTCCTAAATTTGGAAGTTTGTTGTGTCTGTGTTGGTGACCTCATCCTTAATCTCAATGCGATGGTACTCGGCTGATCAAAATGTGCAAATTTGCTTTGCTTTTCGGAATGTTTTCAGCTGTTTTGGCAGTGAAAATGAATGTGTTGACGAGTGAGCAGTGAGTTGGGTTGAGGCTGTTGCACAGGAGTAGTTTGTCAGGCAGGCAAATTCACGACAGGTTGGTGTACAAGCATGGACAAAGTGCATACACTTGATGTCAACAGTGCAGCAGTGTTCACGCATGTTCCATGAAAGTTTCCTTGGAAAGAGCACATGCAGGCTGACCTGCCAAAGTGACTCCTGCGGAGCAGCATGAACTGAGAAATGTCTCGAACAGAGATCCCACTTCTTCCACCTGATTTCTGGCAAGTGTTATATATATTTACCATGACCAACCCCTAAGACTGCCATGGCCTTCCATAGCCACAGCAACAGCCACAGCCAATCATAGCATTACCCTAGATGGAGCCACTATC
>JAAUXT010129701.1_pt1 | contig 55002 bp, 70 predicted proteins | sample 7278171 | NCBI WGS metagenome assembly JAAUXT01 (sample SAMN14350112, study PRJNA611818) | marine sediment metagenome | isolation source: surface marine sediment (1.8m) | place: French Polynesia: Moorea | collected 2018-08
CACACACACACACACACAAGTACGAAGATCTATCATGTACGAGGGGGCTTTCTTTTCTGGCAAGAACAACATGATCACCGTGTCCACATTTTGCACTGGTGATTGACCAATTCTGACTATTTTTGCTCAGTGCTAATTGTTTGGGTCTTTGATGATGTTGACAAATATGGCAGTCTTCTTTTGTGTAAACTCAGTACACTTTGGTAAATGAGTTAAACACCTCACCAGTGCAAATCATGCTATTCCTGCCAGAAAAGAAAGCCCCCTCGTAATTCTGAGACTGGTCATGCACACGCACAGACCCACAGTCAAATACACACAGACAGACAGACAGACAGACAGACAGACAGACAGACAGACAGACAGACAGACAGACACACACACACACACACACACACACACACACACACACACACACACCAATTCTGATTGCACCCAGAGCGCCAAGAGACGCCTGGGTCAATGACATTTTCGATTGGTGACAACGACGAAAACATAAAATAGCCGCCCTGTGAACTGTCACTGCTTTCTCACGCAAGTGTTTGCTTTTGTTTGACAGCCGTTTGTACCGAGGATACATTCGACATTTTCGAAAACACCAACGTGAATGGAGCGAACCAAGACACGAGCCAGAACACCGTGGCTGGATGCCAAACCAGTTGTCGCGGAAACTCCGCCTGCACAGGCTTTGACTACAACACGGCCGCGAACCAGTGCTGGATCCACACTGGAGATGTGGGCACCAGCAACAGGAACACCGGTGCAACCGGCATCAACCTCTACGTGCGTGTGCCATGCGTAGGTGAGGATTGTCAATTGAACACAGTTCGGTCGCTGCAAGTGTTTGTGTTATCATTCTTGGAATCACAGCACATTGATTTAACTGCTGTACGAATTCAGCACGCGTGTCGCGAATTGTCCTTTATCTTTTCTGTCCATGCATGCGCGCGCACAGACTGCAACAAGGGGATCACTCATTGATGAAAACATCACTTGAGAATGGAATCAAGTTCTTTTCCAGAATCATAAGAGAACACAATTTTTGCAACTTTCATTCACTGTAGACATAAGCGCTGTTCTTTCACTGGGCTCCTTGTGTTTTCTTTCAACTTGCGCTGCATTAGGTGCGTGCCCGACTGGCGAGGCAGCGTTTGAAAAGTACAACAACACCAACGCCTTGGGAGCAGTGCGCAATTTTAATATCAACACACTCAGCGCTTGTCTGGCCGACTGCCTCAGACTGGCAGATCAGTGCGCCGGTGTTGACTACAACCGTGTTTCAAACGAGTGTTGGATCCACCAGGAAGCCAACAACGTAGCCGTCGGCAATCGTCGCACAAGCACCCAAGTCGACCTGTACATCGTTATTCCTTGTGGTATGGACACGCATTGTGTTTCTTCATTTTGCAGCGCGGCTCCTTCAGTCAGATCACCAAGTCGAAAGTTGCTACGTATATTTCACATGCGACGCACAATACACTGCGTTGAATTCCCGCGCCGCGATTTGAAAGCAATCAATGCGATCACTGCAGCCAGGCATGGGTCTTTTCTTTTATCGCTGCAGAATTTTCTGTGCAAAGCTTCTGATGTTGAAGCAGTGTTGTCCCTGCCAACAGGCGATACTCTACGTTGCATTCTGACTCTCTGGGAAAGCAACAAGTCCGAGGGGTTCCTCTGCATGAATGTCCTCATCATCCCAAACCGCGGACAGAGCACAGAGCAGCAGCAACTTCGCCCACCCCACTGAACAAGAACAGCCCCATAGCACAGATCTGTTGGGAGACGTGCAAAGGAAAACTCGGGTTTCAGATTCGTGCAGGATTTTTGTTTTTTTTTTTTTGATTTCCAAAGAAAAGACCTCACCGTGAGCTGCAGATGCCAAAACAGCTTCAACGCGCGCTGCGTGCCTGTGATTCTGCTTGTGCACGCGAGCCTTTCAGGACTGCGCTGGCTTCAATGTTTTTCGTCGCCAAGCGAGTGTTGTTGCGCAGCGTCACTTGTCACACTGGCACGTACGACTGATGGGAAACCATCCGTTGTGCACTGCGTGTGTGTTTGCCGTTTTCTTTCAAACAGAAACATCTGTTTGCTCGAAGAAATGTGTGGGAGCAAGAGGGGAAGGAAGTGCGCGAAAACGGACAGCATTCTCGAACGTAAGAGACGTGTTCTTGTTTTTTTTCCGCAGCTGTGGGGACGCCGCCGACTCCTTCTCCTTCTCCGTCGCCGTCGCCGTCCCCAGGCACAGGTAAGAACGCAGCGTTTGATCGTGGTGAACCAGAAAAAAACACGTCTGTCGTGTCCAAGTTGCTCTGAGTGGAAAATGAGACATGCTGATGCGCACACTCTTTCCACATGGAAGTGTCAGTCCTGCTTGGACACGGTTTTCAGCAGAGATTTTTCTGCCAAGACAAAATAAACTCCAAATCGTGTTTGGTTTTGCGCGAAGATGGGGGGCGATCCGCTTTTTAGCGACAGCGCGCTGAAGTCAAAAGGAAAGATCTCTGGTCTCAAAAGGCAAGCTTTGGGCCAGCGGACCTCCCAGTGTCTGTTGCACGCAATGCCGGACTCTTTTCGCAACAATCGAGTTTCGGGCCATTATTTTGTGCGGATAAAAAATGCATTGACACATTTCCCACGCGCTAGGCCTGATTTTGTGTCACAAGTGCCAGCTGCTCGCACTGCCAGAATACAATGCACATACGTACATTGACTTGCCCACACGCGCGTATCCGAATCACAAAGTTCATGAAGGCTTGCCTGCAGTTGTTCGCCGAACAAGTAAGTTCCAGAGAACGGGAGCCACTTGCAAGGGTCTTCGACGAGAGCTGCGCCGCAGGTTTGGACACCAAACGCTCATGCGCCCTGGATTGCCAATGATGATTTCACGAAGAATGGTGCAGAGCAAATTCTTTTGGATCAAAATTTTCAAACTTTTCTTTTTCTGGTGTGTGTGTGTGTGTGTGTGTGTGTGTGTGTGTTTCTTGTGGCTGAACAAATTGAGGCATCCTTGGCAAAGAATTGACGCGCGATGCGCAAAGCTGGCAAGCATGCAGACATGCGGACGCTGCGTTTGGTAAAAATTCTTAATTCGCAGCCACCTGAACCTCATTTCAGGCACGACCAGGAGACAAGATGTCACCACAACAGAAGCACCAGGTACTTTGGTACTGACACACGCAGATCTGCAGTCCTCACCCTTGAGACATGCAACACATGTTTATTCTCCTGTAGTTCCTTTCGGGGAGCCATTTCACCTCGCACCACCAGGCATCTCCATTCGCACTTGTCGTCCATTCGAGGTTGTGGGAGGACAAGAAAAAAGTGATACTCCGCACCAGGTGTAGCAGTGAAGTTTCCAACACTTTGTTGAGCCTTCCTGCGAAACGGTGGAGAGCCTTGCTGTCAACGAGCGTCTGTGAATCTTTCATCTTTTGGCTAATACTTAGTTGGTGAACCTTGTGGCTCCAGGTGTGTGCCAGTACACCGAGATGCTCGACACTCAGTACCGCGGAGCTAACCAAGATACCTCAGTGATGTCGCGAGCAGACTGCCAGGCAGCTTGTGACGGCGACACCGCCTGCGTGGCCTATGCTTGGTACACAACCCCAAATCCGGACGAGTGCTGGATTCATACACGGGTACGTTTCAAGGGGTTTGTTTCTTCACGCACACAAAAGAAAAGCGCAATCATTGTGTTCGCGTCATTTCCTGCAATGGACTGAAGTGTTGCTGTTTTTTTATATCCCGCCAGGCTTCAGATCTACAAGGCCAGTCGTTCACCTTGACAAACTATGACTCGTACCAGAAGGGAACCTGCGACGGCACACCAACAACAGGTAACGATAGGCGTTTTGCTTTGTGCATGAGTTCCACAACCTTCACCGCCTTTGGCCATACGTTTGGTCGGGTTTCTTAACAAGTTGTTTGCAATTCCAACATCATTCTTACGAAAGAATGATCAATTGCTTGCCAATACGAAGCGGGGTCCTGAACAACACCACAGTTCCGCAAAGCAATTTTAACTTATGGCTAACATATTGATAGGATTCTGGTGTACTTGTTGCTTGATCTTGCTGTGTTAATGTTGACCGCAAACGCGCATGGCTTCTCGCATTCTCAGGCGGCTCCCCTGGAACGGCCACCTCACCAGGACCAGGTATATTCGACGGTGTTTATGTGTTAGAATCCCCAAGGAACCAATCCACGTTGTGCTGCCTCTGCCTCTGCCCTTCTCTGCTTCGCGTGATTCATTCGGTCTGTTAGGAATCCCAAGGCACAAGATCCCACAGCTCTTCACCACCATTTCTCACACTATCTATTTGTGTTTGAATTTCCAGTTTGTCCTTCAGTAGCCACCACGGTTTCTTCGTCAGTAGGTACCATTTCACCGTCAGTAGTCACAGTTTCCCCGTCAGAAGGGACCTCTGTAAACCTGTCAAACCAGACTGCATCAACAACGGGAAGAGTTACTCGCCCATCAGCCACAAAATTTCCGCCAACTGTGACAATTTCCTCCACACCAAACGGAACAGTACCTCTGCTAAACGGCACCGCAGTTCCACCAACTGATCCAGTCACAACAGTTTCTCAGCCAAATCGAACTGAATTTACGCCCCAAGTTACAGTCTCTGGACCATCTGGGACTTTTCTACTTGGTAAGATTTGACTTCGCCCAATTGGTGGTCATGTATTCTGCATGTACAGCAATTTTTGAAGCATGGAATCCAACAGAACCCAAACCAAAATTGAGGGTTCGACCTTTCTTCATGGGAAAGAGAAAGTTTGTTTCAAGTGAAGTATGCACGAGACGCTTGCAAAATTTGAGCGAGGGTGCAGGTTAGAAACAAGTGCTGTATACCGCCAACAGTACCTCTAAGATGTTGTGATGTCGCCTGTAAGAAAAGTTGAACATCAAATTGCACATAATTCGCAACAGAAAACAAGTGCATTTCTTTGTGGTGGAAATTATCCTGTAAGCTGTAAGGACTAAGTTTCAAGCCCAAAAATGAGATCAAAATGTACCATTACGTAGAAGCATTTGCGACACGGCCGTTTGCAATTTGCTTGTCGATTGCAGTCACGTCTCCAACTGAAAGTCCTGATTTTCTTCGGGCGTGATGCTCAAACAATATTCTGCAAAGAACAACAAATTGTCAATCAAAATGATCACTTCACAGACCGACAATCAACACACTCGCAGGGACGATTTGATCTTGCGATGCGTACAATTTTTGTCAGAACTTTTGTTACCAATAACTCTTTGTCCAACGTGCGAAAGGAACCAGCTGTTGAGAGGTAAGTGCCAGGCGCCTTCGCGTTTTCAGAAAGAACTTGATGAATTGCTGGAAAGCACACCCCCCAACACCAAAGACATCAGAACAAGACATGTCGCTTTTCTCTACACACAAAATCTCAAAGTGGGGATCTGATTTCGATCACTGAAGAAATTCGCTCATCAGGTTCTTTGTGGCGCGCTCCAGTACGCAGCATGCAGACATGCGGACGCAGCTTTGGTAAAAAGTTTTAAATTCGCATCAAGACACAACTCATTTCAGACACCACCCCTCGTGACGGAATGACCCCCACAACCCCAACAGGTACCAGTAGAAACTATTGCTTCAAACTAAGTGTAGATTTTTAGTCATCCTCACCTGGATTCCGATGCAACCCCCTCTTTTTTGTGATTCATTTTTTGGGCGCAGTGAGAAAGCTGCGTCCAGATTTCTTTTTGAGACACAGATGCGCAAAAGGGTCTGTTGTTTGAAATTTGTGTATTTTACTGTTTTCATCATGGGTTTAAAACTGTAAGTTTCCAGGTTTGCCGGAAGTGTCGTATGTCGTGTCGGGCGGAAGTGACACCAAGGTTATCTGGATTTCTTGTAGGAAGTCCTTTGCCTTGCCCAAATCCGTACACACTGGAGACAAACACACGATATTTCGGAGCGGTGCCCAACGCTGCATCGACTGAACCCAACTGCAGAACCGCCTGCAATGCAGACTCGTCTTGCGTGGCTTACGCATTCAACACCAACGTTGGCATCACAGAGAGGTGAGCATTTTAGTTGAGTCCTCTTTTTGACTTTTCACTGTTTGCCATTCACACTTGTGTTTTCACGAAGGCATCAAAATACTGCCTCACAGTGAATTTTTTCGCTTTGTTACCTCACAGGTGTTGGATTCACCAGAATTCGAACCAGATAAACAACCCGGACACCCTGAACGGCTACAACACGTACCTCCGGAACACTGATTGTCCCGACCGCACCACCCCATCAACAGGTTTGGGAGTCTGCTGAAAAGACAATGCGTGCTTGTGTTCTCCGAGTCACGTTGAAGAGCAACTGCATCACCACTTCGACCTACAATTGTCGGTCTGAGCTGCTTTTTGAAAGAAAACTTCGAAAGCGGAAACTGACTCGCCTTTTTATTCATCTTGTGTGTTTCAGTCTGCACATTCACCTTCCAAATTGAAAGGAACACTCAGTACTTCAGAGCCGCCAGAGATGTAAATTCTGACACTGATGCGGAGTGCCAGACATCTTGCAGGGAAAATGCCAACTGTGTGGCGTACGGCTTGGACACAAACACGAATCCAGGTACGAAAGGACACACAAAGGGCTGGAAAGTTGACCATGGTTGATGCGCGGTTCAGGAAATTTTATGTGAACGACACGATCATGTTTTTTTGTGCTTGAACTTGTAGATGAGTGCTGGATCCACACCGACGCTGGGGATTTCGACATCCCTTCAGCCACACTGGTGGGCTACAACACAAACCGCAAGTCCGAAGTCTGTCAGACACCCGATGCCTGTGTGGTCCAATATGAGACCGTTCAAAACACTTTCTCTATCGGAGGAACTCCCATTCCAAACCAGAACACTGTCACAGGATGTCAGAACTGGTGCACACAGAACCAAGCCTGTGGAGCTTTTGACTTCAACAGTCTGAATGAATGCTATTGGCACAACAATGGAGACTGGGAAAACACCGTGGGGACAGGGAATGGAGTGACGCAGTACCGCAAGATGCCTTGTCCAGGACAGACGACACCCGGCGGCACACCAGCAGGGACACGTACGTACCAACGGAGGTTTTTTCGAACAATAACAAAAATGTGAGATTTTGTTTCGGTCCAATATCCTTGAAAATAAACGTGGAATTTGCTCGTAGCGGTCGTCTGCATCGACACCTACACGGGATCAGCCGGCCGTTTTGCATCTGGTGGATCCAGGGACCTCGACAGTAACACTGAAGCTCTCTGTCGAGCTGTCTGTCAGAGCAGATCCAGGGACGCGTGCGTTGGATATGACTTCAACTCTGCAGACCGCTCTTGCTGGCTCCACAGCAACAGGGCAATCTTCAACAGCCTGCAGGTGGATGCTTCCGGCGTCATCACCAACTACGAGCGTATTCCTTGCCGTGAGTTTTTGCTGAAATCCCACATACATTTTCTTTTCGTCGTGTGTGTCTCGTCGCGTGCATACTTTGCTGCATTGTCCTTTTTCATGTCGACTCCAGGTGATACGGGGGTTTGCGTAGATACCTTCACGATGGTGGCAAATCAGCAAGGCTTCGGCGCAACGGTCACTCAAGTCACTGGACTGGGGCCATGCACAGCGACTTGTCTTGACCGGGTACACAAAAGTTACTTTGTTTCCATAACTGACGCTTGACGTCAACACAGCGTGATGTCCATAGTGTGCTGTCTTTGGTGACAATTCTCCGCAGCTCAGGACACGTTATGTGCACTTCTCGAAGTTGATTCAGGCAAGACCTGTTGCGTTAATTTGGAACGTTTCTGAAAAAGATGTTGATTTTTCGTATCTCAGGGTGACTGTGTTGGCTTCGATTTGGAAGACAGCGGTGCGTGTTGGATTTTCACCAGCGTGGCAACCCGGGATGACACGGCACCAAACAACGCCATCGACCACTACATCCGAGTGCCGTGCGACACCGGGGTGACACCGATGACGACTCCAAGATCAGACGGTTGGTTTCGAAAACCACTTTTTATGACGGAGGCGAGACGAAGAGATGGTGTGTGGTTCTTGACAACCAATATTCATGAACATCTTGAACCATCTGTCCGATTGTTTTTCCATTTTCCGTCTCCTCTCTCGCTCTCGTCAAAGCTCATCACTCTATTTCAACTGCCTCTTCAACTGGAGAGATGAAGTGATGTCCTTCTTTGAAACCAAAACAACAACCCTGACCGTACAGTCATTTGGACCCAGGACGACACGGCCGGGATTCGTTTGGGCCTGTGACGTCACTCCCCTGCTCTTCGTCATGGGATCTTCTCTGACCTTTGACGCACACTTCGAAAAGAATTCTCAAAGAACATCATTCTCTTTGTTCGATCAAAATAGGTTGTCCAGCAACCTTCACCGTGGAAACAAACATCCAGGCGTTTGGCGGAACTCCTGTACCCACCGCAGGCACGCAGTCAGCCTGTCAGAGCAGTTGCGCGGCAGACAGCAGCTGCGTTGGATTCGACTGGGACAGAAGCGTGAACCAGTCAGTCTTTTTTTCAACTTTGCGAATCACGAACGTCAACAAAACACGAGAACATTTTTCGTTGTTTTCTTAACTCGACACCTGGCCCCGCTTAATTCGGAGTCGCACACTTCGTAATCAAAAACCTGACTCTCGAGGTCGCAGCGATATGAACTCCAGGTGTCATCACCACACCCAAAAAACATTTTGAATTGCCAAATTCGTCATTTCGACACACACCGCCTGTGAGTTTGCGTCGGTCTCCAACTTTGTTCATTTGGCGGACGGAGACGTATGTTATGAGCGTGAAGATGTGTTGAGATTTTGTGATGATCAACCACTGTGCAAATGGTTGGGGGCGCGACGAAAAGATGGTGTGTGGTTCTTGACCACCAACATTCTTGAGTCCAAAATCGACCCAATTCCAACAATTCACTTTTTGTGAGACATACGAGGGGCGTACAAGGTGTATGTTTTGCGGATACGAAAAAAATATGAAGACTTGGAATTTTTTGCTGCAAATTTTAATTCAAACAAGTGAAACACTCAACTTTGGAAGACACCAGTGTGAACAGAGACCGGAAGACTTGCTCCTTGTCAAAACCAACTTTTCCAAACTTGCCGAGACATGAAGTCACAAAGTCTACGGAACATCAATGCTAACAAGTGACGCGGCACAACATGAGCAGACACAAAATGAACATGCACTAACGAGGCAACAACAGAACACAAACAGATGTCTCTGTGCGCGAGGAAGGAACACTGTTTCAGTTCACTGTGCAGAGAGTTCCTCAGGGGTTTGCAACTTGTGGGTTGGCAGCTCTGAGATGATGGACACCTTTGAAGTAATGCCCATCTGCATCGATGCACTTCTGCCAATGGACTGTCAGGTCTTGAAAGGTGGTGCAGAACTCGGAGACTGGAATGTTGCGCAGCACCCTTGTCACCTCATCCTAAAGATCTTGAAGAGTGGCAAATCTGTGCCCCCTCAGAACTTGTTTCAGGCATGGGAACAGCCAAAAGTCTGAGGGGGCGAGATCAGGGGAGTAAGGCGGCTGCTTGAGTGGTCTGATCCCGGTCTCCACCAACATTGCCCTTGTCAGAAGAGCCTTATGGGCAGGTGCGTTGTCGTTATGAAGGAGCACACGATGACACCAACCATGTCTGAGAGCCCACAAGCTGGGGTGTTTGCACCACAGGTCTTCTCGCAGTCATCCCAGGAACTTTGTGTATTAGAATCTGTTGACAGTCTTGTGTAAGAACTCATGCCTCATGACGCCCGTGTCATCAAAAAAGACTGTCAACATGACACGCTTTTGAGAGCATGGGCACACAGCTGCTTCTGGGCATGGATCTTGGTTGCTCACCCACATCGACGCATGCTGCTTGCACACTGGGTTGAACGTGTACACCCAACTCTCATCACCAGTGACCACATTCTTGAGCAACAAGGGTTCATCACGCAGTCTCTGGAGGTTCTCCCAGCACACTTCCTCTCTGCGGGCACATTGCTCATCCATGAGCAATTTTGGACCAAATTGGGCAGTGATGTTTTTGAGCTTCAAGTCTTCTCAGAAAATTTTGTAGGCTGACCCAACACTCACACAGACTTGTAGGGCAATGTCCCTCACAGTCAGCCTCCTGTCTGCAGCGATGAGACACCTCACATGGTCGATTGTGTGAGGGTTGCAGGCAGTGCGCAGTCTGCCGCATCTTGGTTGATCAAGACAGGATGCCCGTGGATCTGCTTTGAAGCGTTTATACCAATTATGGACGGTGGTCTGGGAGAGTGTCTGTGCACCGTGGATCCTCCACAACCTGGTCCAGATGTTGATCGGTGTTTCATCAGCCAAAGTAAAGTACTTGATCACAAAGCGCTGCTCACTTTTTCCATCTTTGCCTGACCTCAGGATTCTTTGCTGGGCCATTTTCCTCAGGCTCCACAGAAGGCACAAAGTCACAAGGAACAGTAGGCACAAAGAGCAACACTCTGACTCACAAAGCACAACAGCACAATGTCCTCACAATGTCAACACACTGCACACAAAATTGCGAGTGATGAAACTTTGGCCTTGAACACACAACCCCCATTGACTTCGCAACAGGTCACCCGGTGTGATGCGCTCAGCACAAGATTACTCAAAAACGTCTGGCAGAAACCCTGTCAAAATTTGTGTCCCTGTGCTCCACTATCTCAAGTCAAACATGTCAAAAAGGCATTTGCACCGGTCAACTCAAAAACTGGAAAAAAAACCCTGCAAAACATACACCTTGTACGCCCCTCGTACAATTCGAAAATGCAGAAGAAATCCAACTCGTTTTTGTCTCGACTCATTGAGTATTCGTGTGGTTCATTTCTTCAGGTGCTTCGCGCACACCAACCCGGACAACAACCTTCCCAGAAACAAGCGCCCAGCAACTGGAGTCGATCACTACGAGCGGGACATGTGTCCCGGAGGAACGCCTGTCGACTGTCAGGTACCGCACACACGGCTGAAAATATGTTTCATCGCAGACTGACCACCAAACATGAGGAACTACACAAGCTGTTTGGAGAAGAGTCCCAACAACTGTTCTCCAACAGAACCAAAAGCTTCCAATACAATAAGTTTCAAACACGTAGTTTTTCTTCTTTTGCCCAGGACGAGTTCGATGAGTTTCTCAACACCAACGCCTACGATGGAGTCTTTGAGGCGGGTGCCAACAATTTGGGACTCTGCACCGTGGCGTGCCTGAACAACGCGGCGTGTGTGGCGTTCGACTTGGCGAGTAGCGGCCGCTGTTTCCTCCACCTCGACATCAACAACCTCCAGGACTTGAACACACAGGCCACCAACGTCAACCACTACAGGAGGAGACCCAACGACGATCCAAACTGCGGAGGGCAGGGAGGAACTCCCACCCCTCCTGTTGGCCAATGCACACTCCTGAACACTTTTGGGCAGGTGCAGCGCAACACGGCCGACAACAGATACCCGGGTGCTGCTTTGGGCCAGACCCTCTCGGGACGCTCCATCCCTGTACGTACCAATTCAAAACAAACCGCTGTCTTTTGATTGTGGCAAGAAATCATGACAATTCTTGACGCAGAATCTTACTTTTGTCCTCAGGATTGCCAAGTGGAATGTCTCAGACTGACAGGATGCACACGCTTCATGTACTACAATCCGAGTCGGAGCTGCATCTTCTACGACGGTCAGGAAGTCGGAGGAACCAGACCTCTTCAGGGCTTCGACCTGTATGTCCGCGACTTGGATTGTCCAGGTTCGTTCCTCGCTGTGGGCTCTGCAACATTGTTATTCACAATTCCTGTTCTTCATTTCAGGGATCATCAAGTTGTAGTACGGGGCTCTTGTTCTTTCGTAGCACGCACTCTGTCTCCCACGTAAAGGGCTCTTTCTTTCGCGCTGCGTTTCTCTTTTGGGGAGTCAGACTCCGTAAACATTGGTTCTCTACGTAGTAGTCACCGGTGACATATTGGGCACTTTTTTTCAGGAACGTGCATTGACAGGTTCGACATAGTTCGGAACACCAACGCTATTGGTGCCGAGCTTGCGCCCGCGAATCTGTTCATTAGCACTCAGCCTGCGTGCGAGGCGTACTGCCAGAGCCTGACATTCCAGCAAGGCGGCTGCGTTGGTTATGACTTCAACAGAGTCAGAGGACAGTGCTGGATTCATGACAACCCTAACAACGTCATCACCAACAACAGGCGCAACAGCAACGAAATTGACCTGTATATTCGAACTCAGACTGGAAACTGCGGTAATTTGCAAGTGATGCAGGTGCTTCCGACTCCCGAGAGTGCTTGCGCTGAAAGCACATCCTCGGGAGTAGGCAGCAAGCGACACAAGCATCAGGGTGACAGGCAGTTTGTTTGGGAACTTTGGAAAAGCACTTGCATTTCTCTGCAAGAGAGGAACAAAGAATTGGTGTGTCTTCTTACACAGTAAAATGTCACACTGGTGTCTGTATCTGTGTCTCAACACAAGGATGCACGCACAAACGGGTGATGATCGTCTCCAGGAAGAAGCATAGCAATGCGACTTTTCTTTTGGTGACACTAACAGCACATTGATCCCCCCCCAAATGACACCCGTTCCTTCTTCAGCTAATTCTTTTCGTGGTGAAAAGGGACAGTATTTTAATTACGCAGACAAAAGCAGCTAAGCGCGAGTGTCAAATGAATCTGTTCTCTTGCATGCAGAACAAGTTTTTGTGACTTGCAGGTGAACGTTGTCCTCCTGTGACGCGAAGAATTCCGAACCAGAGATCCAACGGCGGCACTGTTGTACCTTTGGCAAATGCTCTTGCTGATTGCCTACAGGTGTGTAGGAAATTGTCCGCAGAATGTGCAACACACTTGTGATTCCGTTTTCACCAGATGAGAGTGCACACCAATCACAATGCTCATAACGTGAAAACAAAACAGCAGCGACACACGCCCTGTGTGTGTTGTTTTTTGCTCTTTTGTTGAAAATGGTAAACTTGAAACATGTCGTCACACAAGGCTTGGTGCTGATGGAATAACTTGTTTTTATATTCAGGCTTGCTTCGACGAACTTTCTTGCGTTGGAATCGACTATGACGAAGCGAACACACTGAATCAGAGGTGTTTCTGGCACACCTCCACCACCATCAGAAACATGTATGCTTTTTGTTTCACTTTGAAGAAAATTTTGTTGGAAATGTTATCTGAGCATGCACCAAAGACACCATTCGTAAGCTAAACAGAAGCAATTCTGTACATTTTTGTCTTGATTTCGTGATTATTAGAGTGTCGGTTGTTCGCCCATCCCTCGTTCAGTACGTGATTGAGCAGCGTGGATGTCCCCAAGACATCACAACTCCAGGTGAGCGTTGGTCACCACTCACAAGGTGGGGCAATGCACCTTCCTTCCTGTTGACCTCGTGCACTCGCAAACTTGCAAACTTCTTTGGCTTGTGATTTGATTCTGGCTTAAATTTCCCAACAGCGGGAACTCCGCCTGGAGGATGCACGATCCGGACAGAGCAGGGTCGTGTGCAGTCCGGCGGACGGGCCGTCATGGACGGACCCTTCCCCAGGCAATTGACACCTGAACAGTGCTCGCAGGCGTGTCTCGCAGACACACAGTGTATGGTACGCACTCCAGCCTTTCGTGCTTTCAATCCTGATGAATTAGTTCCGTTGATGCAAACCTGTACTCCGAATAATTCCCCAAAAAACGCAGGACAAAGTGTATGGGATCCGTGTCCTGACATTCGTATCAAGCCAAAATCCACACAAGAAGAAATTTCTGCAAAAAGTGGGGAATTGTCAGTTGAAGACACTCAGGCAGAAAAACACATTTGTTTCTGAGCGCACAAAGAGGAACACCACGACGTTGGTCTTGGTTTGCAGGCAGCGGACTACAACCGGCAGTTCAGCGCCTGCTTCCTGCACTATGTACCCGGCGTCGTGGAGTCTGCCGACTGTTGCATCCGCTTCGTCAAATCGTGCCCAGGTACGCAACCAACCACATTTGGTCCTCTGCTTTAGCTGCACTTTACGAGGAGGACGCCAACTGGTGGAAAAAGCACAAAAATAATTTCCTTGCCTGCCAAATGGTGTGATCAATCGTTGTAAAAATGGTCGATTTTTTGTTGAACGCACACAGTAGCTCATCTGCACAGTTTGTACATGTAACAAGTTCGTTCACAATTGCACATCATGTTCTGTGTGTATGTTGTGTGAACAAACAACAAAACACCACGTTTCAACAGCACTACTCCCCGAAACTTTCATGTATATTTTTCAATCTGGGATGTGATGGTTGTATTTGTTCATGTGAAACTTGCACGATCGTTTTTTGTATTTTGCGACCACAAACTCTGCACAAGTTTTCACTTGGAGTAGAAACAACGCCATTCGCGGAACGACTTTTGATCAGTCTGTAAAAACTAGATCCAACTTACGAAGATGCACATTCCGTTTGGGCGTGCCTGTGGGGGCAAGAAGACAAAGACCTGCTGCAGGAACGGCAGTACACTGCTTGATAAATTTGAGCCATCCTTGGACAGTTTTCACATCTTCGGTCCACTGGAACCGACACCAAAGCGTCTGATCGAAAATGATGTTCAATCAAAAGGTCTTGCATGTTACCAATCAAAACATTGGGGTGGACAAATACGACGAGGGTTGTTCATTCTGTTTCCGCCGATCCGCGGTCAGAAACTTCATCCAACAACTGACAGACCTCGTAGATCTGGCTTTGGATGTTGAATGAAATGTTTAAAGTTTGACAAGTACGAGTATCAACGTGTTGTTGTTTCTTGAGGGTCTGATGTTGGCGTGGTGTGTGGTGAAATTTGTGGTTTGGTCTACTTGTGGATACACTCTTATGTGACACAAGAGCTTTCAAAAATGTCTGAAATGGAATTCGGGTGCAGTTTTGTTGAAAGGAGGAACGGAAGGATGTTTATTGCACGCGCTCTGGACATGCCTCTTGCCCGAACGCATGATTTCCTTGTGCACGACTCAACTTTTGTTCAGTGGTACGGAAATGTTCACAACTGTGTACAAGACTGAAAATCACAAAGTAGATACCAAACGGGAAAGGGCAGAAAACAGGTTTTGCCTGAAGAATCATCTCAAGAAGGTAGGTTGTCACTGAAATTTGACGCTACCTCTCACTTTGTGCAATTTCTGGCTCTTTGTGAAATTTCAATCAGCGGTTTGCCAGTCGTCTTTGCTGTGTAGTCCTACCCAGTTCAGACTTGTTGCTGGCGGAATAGACCCTGAGCGAGCTCTCTTGTTTAGTCACTGATCACAATTTGTGCTTGAACTTATTTCTGCCATTCTTTCCTGTTTGGTGCCATTTCAGAAAGATACTGGCACTGATAGTGTAAGCAGACTCTTGCAGCATGTTGTTGTTTGGCACCTTCACTCTGCTTGCAAAATGTTTCAAGCTGAAATGTTTCATCCTTTGAGTCTTGTCAATCTTGTGTGCAATTCAAATTCCACTGGCTTCCGAGGAAGATCTTGGAGTCTTGAGGTCTTAACTCCTCCCGAAAAAGTTTGATTTTTATCTCCTGGAATTTCTGTCCACCGGGGCCACAAAATGATGTCACCAAAATTTGTATTTTCCCATTTTGATTTTGTCGGAGCCGGCCCCTCAAACTCCCAAGATCTACCTCTGGGCGTGTCTCTCAAAACAGCGAACTCAATGGAAACCTCTTCAATTGGCAAGAAAAACTTGCCGGAAAATATGCAGAGATACAAAATCTGCATGGGACGTGCGAGTCCTTGCACAGTTCAAAATATTGATCCAGAGTTTGCATATTTTGCACCGAAAATACATCAGGACGTGGATTTGAGTGATTCCGGAGGAAGTGGAAAAGGCCAGGGTTCCCCTTGTCGCTTTGCAATTGCTTCCTCTTTTCTCCATCTGGAGTGTTTGTGCTGAAGATTTGCATTGACTGATCAATGAAATGCAGCAGATAAAAAGACAAGGAAGGATTCGCAGTCTATTTTGTTTGACATCAATTTGATTGCAACATGTGCATGGGGATGGACCGTCTCGATCTGTCTGCTCTTTGTGTCGTTTGCATGAAGCAAAAGGGAAAGGCTCTGCGATTGTTTACGCCTCCTTCCTTTGTCTGATCGATTCACACCAACGTCAAAACGTCAGAATGTAACATCCATGTACATGTGTTCACGATTTCACCATCATGCATAATTCCATTGTGTACTGTCCTGACTAATCTTTCATTTGTACATGGTTCTTTGACAGAAAATCCTTCAGTTGTGTGCGTCGGCAACAACTGATGTGAAGTGTTTGTTTCAGTTTGCTTCGACAGTTTCGAGTGGCGCCAGAACCAGGCGCCAACAGTCGGCGTGGGCCAAATCAGACGTGCCCAAGGAGAAACAGCGTGCGCTGACGAGTGTTTGTCGTAAGAATCCCTTGCACATTTTTGTTAATTCAGATGGCAACCGTGACCCCCGAAACGCTTGAACTCAGCAGACTTTCAGCTCATTTCTTTTTGCGTGTTTTGTTTTGTGCGAGATGAATATGAAACGGTGGCGTCACTCACCATTTACGACCTAATTCTGACAACAGATTTTGATCTCTTTCGCAGAATCCAAAGCTGCGACGCCTTCACGTTCGACTCGAATTCGTTCACGTGCCGCATCTTCCTGAACGTCGGTCGCCTGATCAACCAGTTAGCACCGAGAAACAACATTCATTCCTACATTCGTAGCCGCTGCGATGAGCCACCACAACCAACTCAACGTAAGTTAACATCGAAGCAAACGGAAGGTCTTTCCATGAAAATTGTGTGTTTTTTGTTCGAATTGAACAGAACAGCACAAAACAGTATCAGTGTCGGCAGCACAGTTTGTAACACAATTGGGGTGTTGTGTAATTGAAAAGAATGTGACACGAAAGCTGCTGAGACAGAAAAACGGAAAGAAAGAACCTGCTTTTCATGGAACCTGTTCGTTTTGGTTCGGAATTTCCACATCCTGCAGTGGCGGTTTGTATTTTCAGAGCATCTCAAAAAGGAAGTCGTCTATGCTTGTCGTTCTCTTTTCTTTGCAGCTCCGATCATTCCTGGCGAGTGCGTCAAGACTGGCTACGATCGGCTTGATGGACGAGAACTCTTCTCCGTACCAGGAGAACGGAACACTCGTATCATTCCTGGTTCGTCTGTCTTCACTTCCTTTGTGATTGTTCAACATGTAACACACTTCCACTGCACTTGGCATTTGTGAAACGTAAAATGGTTCTATTCTCGTGTGACACCAACAATTGTAGGAGCAGCAAAGTTTTTGCTGACTTCTTTTCTTCAAATTGATGTGCGGCTCCCAAACACTTGTCTTCTCATTTTTGGTGCTCCTTCAATACGGCTGCAGGTGCCACGAGCGAGAACGACTGCACCGCCGCGTGCACGGCCGACCTGCGCTGCGTGGCGCTGACCTTCTACCCGGGCCGCGCGCAGCGCTGCACGCTCTTCCTCACTCGACGCTACGCTGACTTCGTTCCCAACAACCCGCCGTTTGGCCTTGTGTCTCTGATCGGCATCTGCGAAGGTGAGTTCGGGAAAATACTTTCGTTGGCGTGCGAACCTGGTCGTCCTCAGATCAACCAGCGACACCGGAATCTCTTTGTATCCCAAGTTCCGTGAATAAAGAATGAACAGGACGGTCAGCTGGATACCCTGACGACACGGAATGCCTCGGCGGCAAACCGTCCCGAACATCAGTGTGAGCTTCAATGTGCTCATGCAGAATTCGAGAATTCCGAACGAAGCAAAGCCCGAGACCAGAAGGGACCAAAGACTGCATGGTTGCAACTGTTCATTGCCTGTGTCTTGCGGCAAGAATCAACAATACACACACACACACACACGTAAAAAGACGTTCCTCTCATTGTCGTTCAGGTGTTGTCACTCCGCCGCCTGTTACTCCCCCGCCCACTGCACCGCCACGCCCATCGACAGGTAAGTGCTCCATTGAGCCAAACTCGCTTCTGCAATGCCAAGAATTCTCTCAGGTGCTGACAGTTTAGTTGTGTTCTCAACAGTCACTTTTGGTTGGCCATGCAGTGGCAATCTTGAGTGATTTCCACACGAAATGAAACTTCTTGTAACAATCTAACGACCTTTACATGGCTGCTGCACAATCGTCCCAAAGAAGCGTCTTGTTCCTGTTTTATTTGCTGTGATTTTTGTCGCATTTGTGTGCTGTTCCTGGATGCACTGCTTTCACTGTTCATCTTAGCGTTGGATGACAGACCTAGTGCTTGAAGTAGTTTTGTAAGAACGTGTGTAGTTTTTGTTTAGTGAGTAAGCCATGTCTGTTGTGTCCTTTGTTACCGTAGCCCCTTGCTTTGCCGATGTAACACTGATTGTGGACAGCAGCGGCTCCATCGAGGACGTCGCCACAGGAAACTGGCAGATAGTCAAGAGGTTTGCCACCGACATTGTGCGGGGGCTGAACGTTGCCGAAGACAGAACCAGAGTCGCAGGCATCATCTACAGCAACTTTGCGTACTTGCGCTTTGACTTCAATAAGTACAACACTCAGCAAGGCATCATAAATGACATTGATGGTTGGAATCACCTCAATGGCTTCACAAACACGACTGGCGGCTTCATGGTGTACCTGCAAGAACTCACTCGGGCCGCGAGCGGTCAGAGATTCAACGCTCCAGACGTTATCATTCTCATCACTGACGGAAACACAACCAGATCCCGAGAGGGACTCATTGGCAATGTCACCAGCGCCAAGCGCTTTGGAGCCAGGATTGTCGGAGTTGGAGTGGGAAAGATCGACCTGCAGGAGATGTCCAGAATCGTATCGTCCCCATTTGACGACAACTATTTCGGCGTATCACAGTTCAGCAGCTTGATCAGTGTCCTGGACATGGTCATTCAGTCCGCCAACTGCCCCAGACCAACGCCACCATCCAGGCCAAGTTTGCCTCCAGGTATTCAAGCACCTTTGTTTGTCGTCACACACACGAGTAAAAACATGGAAATTCCAGTGTCTGATCAGTGCAAAGCAAGTAAATTTCAGAGTTTGTTAGTTCGCCAGCTGTTGTTTTAAGTGTTTGTCCATTTTTGTACAGTGGAAATGGATTGTCCCACAGGACTAACCGACTGTGTACATGTGCGCCAGGTTCAGACTTTGCATGATTTGCAATGGGGAAAAGCCTTGCGGAAAACATCACCACTGGACAAAAGGCACTCTTGCATGGGTGTTGAAGCAAATGGAGAATGGAGGTGCCCGAATAATCGCATCTGCATGCATCACCTGAGAAGGCAGCCGCTGTGCTCGGTTTTGGATCCATGACATGCATGGGATTGCACGGAGGAATGGTGCTTTTTGCTGAACAGACGACGGGGGATGCACCGAATGTTTGTGCATGTCGCGTGAAGAGGAACGTGATTCAGGCTCTGGGCCCAAATCCAAGGAGGCGGTGTCTAACGACAGGGAAACGATCCAGGCTCTTCTTCAAATTTTGTCCACGTACGATTTGTAGATTGTATCGCCGACCTCACGTTTCTCATCGACGACTCCGGCAGCATTCGCGACGCGAACGTGGAGGGCGAGCCTGACAACTGGAATGTGACCCTCAGGTTCATCAAGGACTTTGTTGGCACTCTGGACATCGGGCAAACGCGCAACCGAATCGCAGCTGTCACGTACAGCAACGAAGCCTATGTCCAATTCTTCCTCGATCAGTATGACAATTCCAGAGACATTCAAAACGCGATTGACCGAATTCCGTATCTAGGTGGTAACACCAACACCACAGGTGGCCTCAGAGTTGTGAGAACTGAGGTTTTCCGCAGTGACCGAGGAGACAGGCGCTCCGTCAAGAATGTTATCGTCCTGATCACTGATGGCAAAACCACCAGAGAAGTTGAAGACTTGTACAACGAAGCCTGCAGACTCAAAGGTCCCGGGACTCTGATTTTTGGCATTGGAGTGACAAACCAGGTCAGTGTGCAGGAACTTCAGGGCGTGGTCAGTGCTCCGTGGCAAAGTTTCTATCACATTGTCAATGATTTCGGAGGCTTAAAGCGGAAGTTGGATGAGATTGTGCTGGGCTTCTGCTTCATGGCGTCATCTTCCGCGTCGGGTGGCTCGACCTTTGGCCAGCAGACCTCATTTGGGGACTGGTTGGCGGTGCCCAGTCCTCAGGACCCAAACCTCTACAGATGCGTGTCCACCCAGTTCAGTGAGGGACAATCGTGATGACTGACCATTCCATGTTGCCTGTTTTTGAATCCAAATCGCTTTTGCGTACCCTCAAAATTTACTCAGACGACAAAAAGGCCTTTGCTTCTTTGCTAGTTTTGGTGTCCAATCTACCCAAAATTTTGCGGACTTGACGCTTTGAGACTGGAACAACGCAAGCGGGGGTGTTTCGCTCTAACAAAACGAAAAGTGTTTGTTTACCTTTTTCGAATTTTCGAACACACACAAAGAAACGTCTTCATTCGAAGGACACCTCAAGTCCCACCCATGTCCCCACCCTCAGGCCACCCCAAGTTCCCACCCAAGGTTCGCATCTCAGGTCCCCACCCCAGGTCCCCAAGCTAAATTGATGGTGTGAAAGTTGTGGTCATGGAAACAAACAACGACTGCATGACTGAGGCTTCCAGATAGTGTTGTAGTTGCGTGGTTGGGGTTACGGCTTCGACGCGACAAAGATCGAAGCATTCGTAGGGGAACATTATCTTTGTGCAATTTTTGTCAGTTTGTTTGTGAATAATGTTGTACAAATTTGAGCTTTGTGTTTTGTACATAGAAACTTTGCGTGACGTTTTGGTGAAGAGCAAAATTGGGACTACAAAATTTACACTGTAAAAAAGAGTCGGGCCTTTGAGTACAAAGGTGTTGAAATGTACCGGTCACAGATAGATGTGTAGCTTTCACATTGCTTGTCATTATGGTTCGCCTTTGTGATAAAATGTAACTCAACCAAAGTTGTCTGGAAGTTCTGTGGAGCTGTGTAATTCTTCAGGTCACCAAAGACAAGACCTGCGTGAAAGCCATTTTCATAGGTTTCAGGGCAGTCAGATGTCGAACATACTTGCCTTTCCGTAGTATCTCTGTGCTTTTGTGTGCGACTCCACGACTGCGCGATCACTGAGCAAGTCTTTCACACTGATCTAGATCTACCTTTCACAAACCGAACAGTCTCTCAGATTTTGCTAACGTACACGCTTCATCAAGCTGACCCCGCACACGCGATAGCATAGTGGCGCCGAATTAACAAAGGTAGGAATTTAACACTTTTTAAACTCATGAAGCGGAAAACTCATTGGCAACGGACGAGCCACATCCACAGCGTAGTTCAGCGAAGTTCATTCGAAACATTTCAACAGAATTTTGACAGGTTCTAAATTCAACGCTGACATTTGTCCAGTCTTTCTGGGACATTATTTTCAACCCAAATCACCGATTGATTTTCAGCATGCCGACTGGCCTCGAGCATTCTGTCTGGCGAGAGTTTCCCACGTGAAGAAGATCTGCCAACGATAAACCGTTTGATCATCCACGGAAACTCGCGTGCCGACCACTTCAACAACAACCGTCCTCGGGCATCGAACCGCTTCACGAGCATTGGGCTGCCGGACTTTGGCTTCGGGGCAGCTCAGTGCGGCGATGCGCAGTACTTCGTCTGCTTCAGCACCGGCGCCAGATCGAGTGAGTAAAGTCTCACGTATATGAATTTGTCCAGCACACGAACAAGATATTTTGCTGAAAGGGAGAGTGTAAAGTAGAATTTCATGTGAACAAAAGACGACGAGGTGTTCGACGGTGGATGCTTCTGCAGCGGCCTTTGGCGACAAAGTCTTGAAACAATTGAAACTCGATGGACGGTTGTGACCATATTTGAGTCGGGCAAGGCAGAAATTGAAGCATCCTCGTCTTTCAATGTGTCCATCACTGCGCGCGGAGTAAGTTCATCGAACGCATGTGGGCTCACTCGACAAGAAGTGAGAAAATCTTTGCGAAAGTAGCGCCTCTCATATGTTCTGTTTTCAATGTGCACCTCAGACGCCATGGTGCGCGTGCAGCTGACGGGCAACTACGACTTCGAGACGGCGGCGGGCCCACGCCCCTACATGGTGGCCGTGCAGCGCGAGTTGACAAGCCACGCCGGCCTCGACACCATGGATCGCTGCCTCATCGTGCGCGGTGACGCAGACGCCGAGTTCAGCCTCACACTGCGCGAAGGAGTGTCTTACAGGTTCGGGCACGTGCGGCTTGGATCGGGTGCATTTTGCTTCGTGTGCTTTGCCGCCAAGGCCGTGTGGTGAACTGTGACGTGTGGTGAACTGTTGTTCCCATGTTTGCAGTGACGGTGTGACCTTCCTGACGGGCCTGTCCGTCTTCTCCCTCACGGAGTGGGCGAGCAGCACGGCTGACTCCAGTGCCTTCATGGTCGGACGACGCGGCACGTTCACTTGCGCCACCTTCCCGTGTGATGTTCAGTTTGAGACGGTGTCCACGTCACTTCTCAATCCCTACCTCGTCAACAGCAACGCGTACAACCGTCGCACCGACACGTACCGATGCGCGACTGCAGGCAGTTACCTCTTCACGTGGACTCTCGGAGCCCCGACCGCCTCCACTGTAAGAACACGTGTCAGGAAAATCAATCTGCGCAAGTTTGCTGTCAAAACAAAGTATTAAACAGGGCTTTGTCTCAGCTGAGGACAGCATATTGTGTGTGAGCATGAGACGGAGGTGGCCTGCACAGAATTGTTTTTCGATCGAAGGTTGTGGTGAGCCTCCAGCGTACTGGCGGTGTTGGAAGAGACCGACGGTGGACGTTGGACCGACGCAGCACCAACACCGATGGCATCGACACCATGTCCAAGACGGTCATCATCAACTGTCGGGTACGGGAACCACACCGAGATGCGTACAGGAGCATTCGCACGGTTTTCTCTGTTTTCTTGCTGAAATTCAGTTGAAAAAGAAATCATTCTGTTTAAAATAGGCCGGCGAGAGCGTGAACCTGGTCCTTGAAGCTGGATCCATGATCAGCAATGAGAACGTGCTGACATCTCTGTCCGGATTCAAGATTGAGTCGAACAACTTTGCCACCCCCGTTGTCTGGTCTTCCTTCAGAACCACTGATTTGCTTGTAAGTGTCAACATGTTCGTACAACTCACGCACAAGCACCAATGAGTCTGCTTTTATCATTTTGCCCTGGAGTGTGGTCAACAAGTGAAGCAATGGATGATTGCTTTCTTCCTTTGTTTCCCAGTCTCCGCAAGGAAGCATTATCTACGACCGGGTCGAGGTGAACAGTGGGAACGCGTACAACCCTGTCACTGGAGAGTTCACCGCACCCCAGGCTGGAACCTACTTCGTCTACATCAGCTCAGGTGCGGCTTGGTTTGAGAAGATCGAAGATGAGTTTTGATTGTGAAACACACAATGCGTTTTGTTTGCATGAGCGATCCTTGCCCCATGAAGTCCGAATTGTTTTCCTGAATGCAATTTCGTTCAAGCCAGAATCCAATTGGCTTGCCCAGTATCCCATATTTACCATTATGAAAATATCACACAATCAACCAGTCGCGTACGGCTGCGCAAACAAGTCAATCGATTTATGAGGAGCCTGAGCCTCTTTCATCGTGGCCAAATGATCTTAAAATCTGGGTGTTTGCCTTTCTTCAGGAATCCAGCCGAGCAGATACATCAATGTCTTTGTGAAGTCCAGCGGAGGTGACGGTCCACCGAATGAGTTTGGAGCGACGAGACTTCATACCAGCCACAATGGAAACGATCATCTCGGTAAGTTTGCCTTTGTGACAATTTGAAACAAAACATTCGTCGGCACTTTCACCAGGCTGCAGTGCTCCCAGTGGTTCAGTTGCACACGCAGGCTTGTTGCGAATAGAAATGGCCTTCCCAATCATTGGCCCTGATCATTCAGCCCCGACAAGATTCCTCTGCATCCCATCTTTCACAAAAAACGACAACACAAAACACTTTGAAATACCGTAAAAACGGCTGAATGGAAACCAGATCACAGAGCCAAACTAGAAGTCTGTATCTGCAACCTTCAAAGGGTAAAACGAAAAAAAATGGGCTTTTTTTGCCTGTTGAAGCTTTTCTCGGGAGCAGGATCCCTTGATCCACCAGAGGATTTGCCTCTGATGCGTGTAGCTGGCACGTCATTTGATGTGCACCTGAACGTCGACGTTGCCTCTGCAGGTCGCGGACTGATCCTGAGGCTGAACCAGGGCGAGAGGCTCTTCACGGAAGCGCTGGCCGGCTCGCGACTGCGCGCGGGGGAGGGCGCCACGTCCTTCTCCGGCTTCCTCCTCTATCCCGACGAAGGCTTCATCGTCGGATAGATGAATGCGTTCTCTGTGTTGTACATGTCGGACAATTCAAGTAAAATGCCAAGAATCATGCCAGCTTCGTTTTTTGCACATGACGATCATCAGAAGGGAAATTGTAAAAGAAACAAACAGGTACATGAATTCAAAATACTGATCGTGAAAAATCTTACCTGAACAAGTTGAAACACTTGAACAAAGAAGGCACCGTACCTTGCTCGAGCAGAACTTTGATGACATTTTCTGATTCAACGGAATTTGATTGATTCCCCTTGTAACCATGATTATATCTCAGGGCCTGGCGAAATACTATGTTCCAGGACTTCTAGCTGTTTTGCAAGTTTGTGTACAGAGACTAAAATGCTTGGCACGAATTGGAAAGCAATTTCGTCGCCCAATGTCTTCAAGAAGGAACAAACGCTGACAAATGTTCTTATATTTGTTGTTTAATTCTAAAACGTGCAAAAGTGTGAACTTGCAGAGAAAACCTTCAAGGAAAAGACAATGTGCAAAAGAAGGAATCTTACGCAAAAGAACCAAAACTTTGTCCACCGTCTGCAAGCCCACCTGAACGGGAAGTTTTCAGTATCTGTGATTTCTGCATACACACATCGCACATGAGCAGATAGCAGTGTATGTTCTGTAAGATTGCCTTCCACGGACAAACAGCTGGCTTTTGGCATGAATTCACTCATTCATCTTGTGTTGCAAGTCCCATCTTGAAACAAGTTTCTTGTGTATGATAGGCTCCAGTATATATATTCGAAAATCAATTGCTCATGCAACTAAAACCGGTAAACTTACGTGTCTGGGAGTGTACTAACTTTTGGATCGGTCACATTTGTGTCCAACTGAACGTTTTGAATTCGAATCTTTGTTGGCTGCTCCTGTGTGTACAGAACAATGTCCGTTTTGTCAAATTTCATTTCGTTCTGGCCTTGCAGTGTTGTTCGAAAAATATCCGAACAAACATCTTGTATATAAGCACAAGTTAGGCAATGTCTAAAACGCGTTTGCATGACTATCCACTGCAATTTATTGAAATGCAAATGCTCGCAGACTGATCCATGTTTCACTGATGTTCAAAATGTGCAAGATTTTTTATTCGCAGTGATTGGTCAAAACGTCTAGCATCTGTTCCACATGTGCAGATGCTTTCTTGTCGTGGGCAAACTTTGCCACAAATCTGTCTCGAGCAAGAGCGCCGTCAATCACTCGCACGCCGTGTTTTTTCTTTTGGATCGGATGAAGAGGGCAAATGATGTGAACAATGTTGTTGTGCAATGTCTGCGAGACGCATTGACTTTTTGCTGTGTTGTTTTGATACGAACAGTGACAAAAGATGTCTTTCTTTCATTCCATAGATGTAACAAGAAGTATGTACTTTGTACAATTTTATGACACTGTTTTACATGTTTTATGGTCAAAGATTTGTGCTGGTTGTATTGTGGTGTCTTTCTTAGCCGAAGAGCAACACCGAGAACTTGACACTTCGTACTCAAGCTTCCTGTTTTTGTGACTTTTTTCCGCAAAAGAAAAAGGATTTCACCCAAATGCAGTGACCGTCACACCATGACACATTCTGTCATCGATCAAGAACTTTTGAAATATCTTTGAAAGTGTCTGTAACAAAAGAAGCTAAACTGTTCTCAAAATAAATGTTATTTTAACAAAGTCGCATTGCCATGTCACTTTCGCAAGTTTGCACCGCATGCAGCTGTCTGAAAGCACGCATTTGACTGCAACGAAGAAAGATTGTCCAGCTTTTTCATGATCGCTTGTGCACCCAACCAGGAAATTGTTCATGAGCAGTTTCACGAAGCGTGATCACGGTGGTCGACTTATGAGTGCGATCGACGCTTCAAGGGCTGTTCGGAATCCTCGTGGTCTTTCTGAAGCACGCGAACAAGCGTGAATCTGACAACACCACAGTTACATGTCTGCACATTCCCAAATGGCAAAGCAGGCCTTCTTGTGTTGAGGATTTCCCTGGCAAAGTGGGACTTTGTCTTCCACCAGCCAATTGTCGTCAGAAATCACCATCGCAGCCTGTTCAATGCCTTCGTGTTCTTGTTCGTTTCTGTTCTCTCACGGTGAGATTGACCTCAGGCCGAGTCACGCATGCAGCGAAGTCTCCCCGGACCCATCACCCACGGAATCCACAATGACCCACTTGATCGCACGCGCAAATTTACTCAAACGTTCTCAAATTATGCAATGGCCTGTTGCACGATCTCGCCGGTCATTCGGCACGATGAGTCGGTGACGAGACATTGAGGATTAGGGCAGACAGAGCAACGCACATAGTTTTGGAAGAACAAAATTTTTTTGGCATTGTTTGGGAAAAAATCATAGACCGTCGTTTCGTCAGGTGAGTGAAGCTTCCTTTGTTAATTTGTACGTCTTGCTCGAAACGGGTGAAGTGACTTCCTTGAAGGATTGAAGGACATTGAAATTGAACGCGACTCTGTTCTGTTGTTCTGCTTTCTTGGGAGACCACAGCCCAGGAATTTTGGTTTCTTTAGTCGTGCGAAACACACCATGCTTCCATATTGTCCTTCATTTTTTGCCCACTCTCGCCAGTGAAAGCAATCAGCGTGACCAGCTTGCTGTCTGAAATGTTACGGCCTTGACAATTGCAGATCTTTCGTTTACCTCTTTTGATCACGCGTCGTTCTCGTTCCGTTTCTTGCGCGATTCCTTGTTGCATTACAAAAGTAGAGGTGTTCGGTTTCTGTTGGCGTAAAGGTTTTTCAATCACCAATCTCCTTGAGAAGCCATGAATTCAACTGGATCAAAAGTAATTTACAAACCAGAAAGGCTGTGCAGAAGTTTCCTGAGCCCCTCTGTCGCATTTTAGCCCGCCATGAAGCTCGGGGCGTGGCTCGTCGCAGCCGCCGCGCTGACCTTCACCGACGTCTCTGCCCAGTTCATCCGTGAGGAGTTCTCTCAATCTGTGACTCGAGAGCGAGACTTGGAAATGTACATTATGTAAGGCACAAGTGTCAAATGTAAGAGGGGAATTTGAAAATTTAACTGCTGCCGATAAATGTTCGAGCGAGTGCGGGTCCTTGACTTTGAACCCATTTAGAGACGAGGCGATTGAACAGGGTGCAGTTTCCCAGTGTCGACATAACACGCAGTTTTCTCTCGAACAAAAAATTATCCCGCCTCACAAGATTCACGGGCGTTTGAGCGAGTACTCTGAACAGTACCAAAACCACCAAAGTTGGCCTCTCAGGCGGGAGGTACTGATTCTCCCATGCACGTGAAAGAATAAACCTTACCGTTCAGTTGCCGCGTCATGGAGAGGATTACATGCCCAAGAAAGTTGCACACGACACGCATTGAATGGACATTGAATCCAGCCAGCTTTCCATTTGGGAATTTTGTTCCAAGCACGACCTGCAGATTTTTCTCTTCACTCCAGATGAAAATTAGGCAGGGGTAAAAAATCGAGGGATGCTTCTTGCAGGACGAAACTACGCATTGTGCCCCGATTCTGACGAGTGGCTGTGGACCAGTCAGTGGTTGTTGGAAAGAGGATCAGTTTGTCACAAATGGACCGACAAGGCTTACAATTATGACAACGCGTTTGTGAGTATTTACACCACACCAGCTGCAGTCCTGAAGACCAAGAGGGCTCGGCTTGTTTTCGTAGCTTTGCCTGAACTTCGTACCAAAGCGTCCAACGGTCTCCCAAGAATCCTCTGGTCACTATGATAGTGAATTGAAGTTCCAAAAAGCTTCCTCTGGATTGAATGGATGCGTGCAGTAATATCTGGATGCGTGCAGTGATATCTCGGAGCTGTACATGTTCGTCCTTGCAGGGAGTGTGTGTGGAAGAAACTTCTCGACTGATTTACCTGAACAAGACCATTGACATGAGATACCTGACCGAGGTGATCATCCCCACGATTGCTGGCGAGGAGAACTGGGACATTGGCGATGCCTTCACTTACTGGACAGACCTGGTGGGAACGGCTGACGGCAACAGATACGTCTTCACATGGTCCAGCGTTGGTCGACGTGAGTGGTGAAAGATGAACGTGCCTGTGAGCACAACAGTTAGAGCGCATTTCTGACACAGAATCTGTGACGGACTTTTTCAGCTGTAGCTATCCCAGACTTGTGGTGGAACAACGGTGTTGAACGAACGCCAGGCCCTGCTTCAGTTGTCGTGATCATCAGAGCTTCCAAAATTGGATCCACAGAGTACACAGCGACACTGGACGTCACCGAAAGACAAGAAACTCACCGGGCGATGTGCGAGTACAGGAATGGTAAGCCATGACACGTTCGCAATCCTCGAGTCTTTTTGCCCCTTTGAACAAATGCTTGGAAAACTTGCAGCACGCTCAACACCTGGATCAGCAGATTTTCTAAGTTTTGATTTTCCGTTTCGATTGCAGTGGTGTCTGACGCGATCGAACCTGGTAAGCACGGGGCGCTTGTTTGAAATGCTTTTGGTCAGGCAACATTCAGCTTCATTCCATTTTCAAAGTCTTGAGCTCGATTTGAAATCAACTTCATTTGAAACGACTGAAACCAACTTTGTTTTTGTATTCCAGTCGAAAATCCAGGTGAGTTTTGTTTCACAAATTTGTTGCACCTTTCAAGTCACAATGGACTTGAAAGGAACATGGTGCTAAATTTTTCGTGAACTATTCCAGTTGCGGACACTGATTACCCCGGTTGTCCGACGGGGACGTGGATCGAGAATGGAAACACGTGCTACGGCTGGGACATCATGGCCGACGTGCTCGCCAACCAGATAGTACGGTTTGCTTTTCACTTCATTGTTCGGTCCGGTAAGTCAATTTTACATCTCTGGAGCTCAAAATCCCTTGACAACGAATTTTGCGACACTCGCAGGACTTGTGCGTGTCGCTCCGGGGTCGACCAATCACGATCGACACGAGCGAGGAGTTTCTGTATCTGGGCCCAATCATGCGCGCCGTGGACCAAAGCGAGGCAAGCGTCGGCTTCGGGACCTACACCTGGTTCACCGACATCTACGGCACCGCCTGGGGCAATCGATACAATTTCACCAAAGGAAGCAGAGGCCCTGGTAAAAACGCCTGCACATGACAAACGTTGAACCAAAGCGTGCGAAGCTTCATTTGGTTGAGGCAAATCTCTCCATCACATTTCGGTGTGATTGACATCAGACATCGCGTTTGCAAAGTGTTCGGGGGTGACGAGCATGCGAAACTTTCCACGGTGCAGAAATCGCGGTGCTTGGCCGGTGGTTCGCTACGGGACGCCTTCCAACGCCCGGCCCGGCGGCCATAGCGCTCATCATCGAAGTGCGGATCGGGCAGAGCGGCGTGACGGCGTTCCTCGACGTGGCCAACCCCGTCACCGACACGCACCCCGTCCTTTGCGAGAGCATCAACTGTGAGCAAAACTGTCACGAACTGAAAACTGAAATTTCTTAGAAACATTTTGCAGCCGTGAACATAAAACGTCTGGTTTTTTCTTTTCAGCACAATATGAAGGTAGGAAGAAGCTGCTTTTATGGATCGCCGTTTGCATTCAAACACACGCCGCCAACAATACGAGACAAACTGAAATCTTGCACGACTTGGGCTTTTGTTGGCTTTGTTGCAAGGAGCTTGTCTGGTCAACCAAGGGGTGATCATTTGTGCAGGTCTGGGCTGCAAGACGTACTTCTACGAAGGGATCAACACGTTTCAAGTGTTCGGAGGAGTGGAGTCAGAGTTCGCAAACACCCAGCCGGAGTGCGAGGAAATCTGCGACCGATTCTACAGAAACGATCCGAATGTGAGTCCAATTGACATCATTGCAGTCTCAGCAGAATCGTTGAGCTGAAGGTTGACGTGGGTCGGCCTATAACCGCAGTCTTTCCTCCTGAACTTTTGGAGTAACGCCCTCAGCAAGATTTCATGGGCGGCCTTGGTGGTTCGGCAGGAGTGCGTGAGGTTTGCCTTCGAGGAGAGCGTGAGCAAGTGCTGGATCCACGACGTGGCGGACGTGCTGCAGGACATGAGCGGCTTCGCGGACTACACGACGTACGAGAGGCGCCACAACCCGAACTGCGTCATGACCACCATCGGTAGGAAGGCACCATTTTGCTTCTGATTAGATCGCTAAACAAATTAATGTTCCAGCAGGTAGGTCGTGTTCCAGCAGGCAGGTCAGCAAAGTGAAGCGCGTGATCTGAGCTAAGGCGACCAAACCAATGGCGCTTTTGCACCGCACGAATCCTCTACTTCCAGGAACAACCCCAGACTGCATCCCATACGCATTCGACGCCGTCCCAAGGCTGCAGGTTTTCGACGGAATCCGAATGCCGTCCGCGAGAACCAAGGATGACTGCGAAGCGAAGTGCGTCGAGTTGGCCATGAGAAATGCTCAGGTAGGTCCACTTACAAACTGCACCAACCTTCTTCCACAGCTGAACACGGATTGAAACAATCCAAAGCGTGAAAAACAAGACGCACGAAGAATTCTTGTCAAAGGCCCGAAGTGTTGACCAGTTTAAAGGTGACACAATTTCAAATTTCAGGATTGCGTGCGATATGGGTTCGACTCGGCCACAGCGGGCGCCAACGCTCGGAGCTGCTGGATTCACGGGGCGAGCAACGTGACGCAGGGGGCGACGCAGATCAACACGTACACGACGTACACCCGCCGCGACGTCGACTGTGGCGCCGGCACCGGCCCCACGCCGCCCAGTGAGTGCTCGATCAAAGCTCGATCAATGCCCGTCGTATCAATCTTCCAGGAAGAAACTTTGTGTTGCTTCTGTGCGAAACAACTCGGCACAAGTGGCGAATTCTGGGCTCGTTTTGCGGATACCAGGTGAACTCCGCTTTCCATGTGCACAATGTTGCCGCAACAATATCGTTTGGCGGGAGGAAGTAGTGTTCCTACAGTATTGGGCATGACATGACCCCAATTGTCTTCAGGCACTGGATGCGTGGACACTTTCACTCGCGTGGCCAACACGAACGCACCGGATGGACGACAGGCGCCCGGCGTCATCACGGAGTCGGCGTGCGAGGCGACGTGCCTCGCCAGGCCCTTCCAGGACTGCGCCGCCTACGACTTCAACGTCGCCGGCAGAAGCTGCTGGCTGCACGGCAGCGCTCCAAGCATAACCCGGCCGGCCCAATCCATAAACCACTACAGGAGGGTGAGGTGCACAGGCAGGTAGAAAGACCAGCAGACGAAAGGAAATCGTCTTCGATTTCAGTGTCAAAACGCCAAGAAAGCTGTTGATTTCAAACGTGGAACAATGGAGGTAATTTTGCAGATGTGTGCAGAGACCAGTTTACGAAGGTGCGGAACCGCAACGCGCCGGGTGGGCGCCGAGAGGAGGCCGTGGACAGCGACGTAGACTGCCAGGCGGCGTGCCTCGCCCGCCCCTTCGAGCAGTGCCGCGCCTACGACTACAACACGGTGGTGAACACGTGCTGGCTGCACGCCTCGCTCCCCAGCAACCTGCAAGACACGTCCGGAATCGACCACAGCGTCCGAGTCAAATGCGAAGGTTTCCTGAATCAAAACCATTTCGGCTGCCTTTCACGTTCGGCGTGGATTTTGATGTCTTCGGCGTGGATTTTCAACGACTTTGTAAGTCTTCGCTTCACTTGAAACGAGTCGGTTGTTTTCAGACCCTGTCGGTTCCACAACGGCAGGAGCTTGTGTATCCGCCTACACCCCAACCAACAACCGACTGTCCTTCGGGGGCATAAAGGTCAACTCGGCGGTAAGCGGCTCGATGTGTTGAAAGCAAGGCACGAAGGGAGCAGCCGTCAGATGAGACCTTCAGGTTTCGTTCCCTGACTGCATGGGAACTACCCTTTCAGGATCAAAACTCACAATGCGAAGACGCCTGCACGGGCAACTCGGACTGCGTCGGGTACGATTTCGACACCAACTTGAAAGAGTGCTTCGTGCACGAAGATCTCTCTCGGTTCGAAACGGACTTCAACCCGAACGCGCCTGGAGTCGTGCAGTACAGGAAGGTTCCGTGTGACGATGCTACCGGCACGGACAGGATAACCGGAACCACCAGGGCCACTCCCGGTAATCTTGCTATATTTCATTTTCTTCACTCGCCGAATAGGCTGGTTTCGTGAGACCACTGGCAAAAGGTTTCATGACTGTTAAATTGCAGATTGCCAAGTGACGTACACGAGGAGAGCGAACACGCAGGCGTTCGGAGGAACCAGACGGGGGCGCGCGCGCACCGTCGATCAGTGTCAATCGGTGAATTTCAGTTTCATTGTGGCCCCAGACAAATGGTCTGCCCCAAACTGTTTGGAAAGCAGTGCACGCTCTGTAAATATCGAACGTTCTTTGCAAACAGGAATGCACGGACTCCACAAGCTGTCGGTCAGTTGACTTCGACATCGGGAGGAGAGAATGCTACACGCACACGAGGACTGAGGACCAGCTGCGCAACGACAGGGACCTGCAGACCGGCGTGTCTGGAGTCGATCATTACGTCAAGACCGACACGTGTGGTCAGCAACCAAAAACCACAAGTCGCCAAATTCTTCGCTGGAAATGTGGTTGGTTGTTCAAGTCCTTTCATACCGTACACATAACTTCAGATGAATGTCCTGCTCACACCTTTGAGGTGTTCCGCAACACGAATGTGAACGGAGCTCGAGAGGACAGAGCGGCCGACACGGTGGATGAGTGCAGAACGAGCTGCCGCTGCGAGTCGGACTGCGCCGGCTTCGATTTCGACACAAACAGCAACCAGTGCTGGAGGCACATCGCACCAGAGAATGGGGACGTGGAGACGTATTTTGACAACAGACCGCAGAACTCGGCACCAGGCGTGGACCTGTACGTCCGACGACCATCTGGTACGCCGTGCCCAGGATACGGCCCCAGGCATACAGGATTGTGCCAGTCATTTGACCCGAAACACACGCTCGAGAACGTGGCACAAATACAAGCGAGCTGCATTTTCATCCACTTTGCAGATGGTTGCTCGACGGACACATTCTCGGTCTTCAGAGATACAAATGCAAACGGAGCCAGGGAAGACAGAACAGCCAGCACCGTCAATGAGTGCAAGAAAAACTGCAGATGTGATGAAGACTGCGTCGGATTCGACTTCGACACATCGAGCGACAGATGTTGGATCCACTCTGATCCGGACAATATTGAACCAGACAAGCGGAACGATGCTCCGGGAGTCGACTTGTATGTGAGGAGACCATCAGGTCAGTGCATCTCCAGCAAACAGAAAGTTTACTTTTGCAAGCAAATGACACTGAACTGTTTCGCTTGAACGTTTTCTTCAGACGATTGCCCTGCGGACACGTTTGAGGTGTTCAGGGACACGAACGCCAACGGAGCCCGCGAAGACCTGACAGCGAACAGAGTGAGCGAATGCAACAAAAACTGCAGGTGTGACTCAGACTGTGTCGCATTTGACTTCGACACGGTGAACGACAAATGCTGGATTCACACCAATGAGAGAAACGTGGAACCTGATCGGAGAAACGATTCTCCTGGAGTGGACCTGTACATCAGAAAACCAAAAGGTGAGAAACAGCAATGTTTTGAACATGTTGGTGTGCCGCAATCACACTGTGCTACCATGCGAAATTTACTTTCAACAGATGGTTGTTCAACGGACAATTTCATCATCTTCGAGGATACGAATGCGAATGGAGCCATCGAAGACACGGCAGCGGGTACAGTGAGCAGATGCAGGGAGAGTTGCCGATGCGACTCGGATTGTGTCGGCTTCGACTACGACACGGTCAACGACAAATGCTGGATTCACAAGAACAAGGACAACATTGAACCAAGGAGGCGGAATCCTGCTCCTGGGGTGGACCTCTACGTTCGGGAACCTTCAGGTGTGAACAAGTTCAGGTTCCTTTCATGTTGCAAATGGCGAGGAGCGTCAAGTTGACTGAAAGCGTCGAGCCTAAAAATCCAGAAAGATGCATTTCACCCATTGGTGCTGTACTTTGTTTTTCAGATGAGTGCTCAACAGATACTTTCAGGATCTTTCGGGACACCAACGCAAATGGAGCTCGGGAGGACACGGCGTCCGACTCAGTCAGCAAGTGTCGCTCCAGCTGCCTCTGCAACAGGGACTGCGTCGGGTTTGACTTCGATACGGACCGCGATGAATGCTGGATTCATATCGATGAGCGGAACGTTGAGCCGAACAGACGAAATGATGCACCCGGGATCGATCTTTACGTGCGAGAAGACTCCGGTATGTTGGACAGTTCATGAAGCTAGTTTCATCCAGAATCGGTCCAGACTTAGATTCCTTTTATTGGTCTGTTGGTCTTTTCCTGGACTATTGGTCGAAGTTTTGTGAAAACAGTAACGTGTCGGCAATGTTGAGGGTGACAGGCGGTCAGTGGCGGCAAAAGGAACAATTCAGTCGCCTGCATAAGTTGCACCACACCGTTTTGTGAATTTTGAAGAAGGTAAGATTCTTTCGTGTATTTGCAGACGAATGTCCAGATTCATTTGACAAGAACGAGAACAGCAACGCTCCTGGCGCTACTAGAGACGAAGCAGCGAGCACGGTGAGCGCGTGCGAGACCCGGTGTCGGCGTCGCGCTGACTGCGTGGCGTTCGACTTCAACAACGCCGCCAGGGAGTGTTGGATCCACAGCGACGGGAGCAACTTGGACAGGATCAACAGGGGCGTCCCTGACGTGGATCTGTACATCAAAGTGCCTTGTGAGTCTTTTGTTCCCCGCTTGGACTTGACTTGCCATTGGGTGACGGGGGATCAGTTTGACTTCACTCGATGCAGGCGACGGGTTCATCAAAATTCCAAACACGAACGCGCTTGGAGCGAGGAGGTTCCCCGAGCACGACACACTCGACAAGTGTCGCTCGTACTGTCGTCGAGAACCGTCCTGCCTCGCCTTCGACTTCAACTTCGTGACCAATCCGCAGCAGTGCTGGATCCACACCAACCCTCCGACCGACAGACGACCGAGCGACGACATGGACCTGTACATCAAAACGTCGGGTAAGCGGACTTCTCTGAAAGGAGAACGGAGCTGATGTAAGGTCACGGTGTTCGCCCCGACATTTCACGAACGAAACTCGTTTGGATTCTTTTTGCAGGAGTTTCAACGGCCTCAGTGACAGGTAAAGATCCAACTGATCCAACTCCATCGGGAGCAGGTAACGTCTCATGGAATAAAGGTTGAATTTTCAAGCTGTTGAGAAAGTTTCGTCTGCCAAAACCACGGGTCGAATCTTTGCAGGCGCGACGACAGGTGATTCGACTGGAGCCGGAACGACAGATTCCGGTTCGTGCAAACCATGCTATGCATGCTCGCGTGCATGTTCCGGAATTTTACCACTTGCGTACAATTTCCAACATTCCCAGGTGGAACGTGCTACGACACGGATGCCAAGCAATACTTCGGTGCTTCGCCAGTCTCTGGGATCAGGACGAAGTCTAACTGTGAAAACGTAAGGAATAAGTCTTCGACGCAGTCTCCAACTGTGCCTATTGACGTCAATCACAATAACTCTTCCCTTCATCCACCTGTGAACGGGCTTTCCCTGAATATTCAACCACGGAATGTCAAAATGAAACGGTGTCCCACGACCACCGGTAACTCGAGCCAGTCTTGGTCCAACTCGCGAATGTAAGCTGTTGTCTTCGCTGTACGTTCAGCGTTGTTCATCCCGGTCGGACTGCGTAGCGTTCGCCTTCAACACCAGAAGCGACGAGTGCTGGATTCACACGGACCCTGACGATCTCACGGGCAACACTGGAAACCTCCCGGAGTACAGGACGTACATCCGAAGACCGTGCGGCGTCACAACTCCATCTCCAGGTAACGCTTGAGACTTTTGGGGAACCAATCACTCTCAATTTCAAACTGCCCAAATTTTCTCCTCAAAATGCAAAAATTTGAGCAGGAGAACAAAGAACGTGGCGTTTCCCCTGCAGTGTGCCTGAGCGGCTACGAGCGGCTGGAGGATACGCAGCACTTCGGCGCGGAGCGACACAGAGCGCGTACGCTGTCCGCCTGCGAGACGGCGTGCAACGATGCGGGCCGAGACTGCGCCGGCTTCGGCTTCAGCTCAAGCGACGAGGAGTGCTGGCTCCACGCCCTGGTGAGCGCACCGACAACCCACGAGTGATCCCTCGATCCTGATCTGCCTGCTTGCATGTTTATCGTTGAAATCATGTGTCGTCAAAATCATGTCCGAATGTTACAGGAGTCTCAATTGGCTCAAGGCTCCTCACAGCCGTTGACCAATTACGACACCTACAGGAAAACGGGCTCTGACACGTGCATCAGTACGCCTCCGTCAGGTAAGTATCTCGAGGATCGAGGGTGATTCGCGAGGACTGAATACCGCCACTGGATACAAAAAACGCCCCTCCGTTCTCTTCAGGCACGGCGTGTCCTGTGCGTTACACGCTGCTCGCGAACACGCAGTACTTCGGTGCCGCTGGAAACGATGCCCCAACCAGAGCCAGGTGCGAAGAAACGTGCGACCAGACCGCCGAGTGTTACGCCTTCGGATACAACAGCAACGCCGGTGTCATCGTTGGGGAAAGGTAACTTTCAAACATGGATAAGAAGCTACAAAACACAAACCTTCCGTTTTGTACATCGCCTATGTTTGTGCAGATGCTGGATTCACACTGACCCAGACGACTTGGATGGACCTTCCCAAACCTTGACCAACTACAACACGTACCGCTTAAACGATGACTGCCTCTTCGGCACGAATACTCCGCTTCGTGAGTCCAAATTCTAATGTCCTCCTTGGCATATTGACCAGAAATCCAATGCTGATCACCGAAATGGTCCGTTTTCAATTCCAGCGTGCCAGATATCGTACACCAAAGAAACTGGTCGGCAATTTTATGGCGCGAACCAAGACACGAACACGCGGACGGAGGCGCAGTGCCGCGATCGCTGCAGCAGAACCTCGCTGTGCGTCGGATACGGGGTGGATACCAACACAAATCCAGGTGAATTGGCCCTTGGGTACACTCCACGTGTGCGAAAAAAACAGCTCGGCAGTTTGATTTGGGTATGTTTGGCAAAACATCTCCACAAATTTCCCACGTTCTTTCAGATGAGTGTTGGATTCACACAAACGAGGAAGACTTCGCTGCAGGCATGCCATCAACTGGCTACGACTCATACAGGAAAGTTGAAGTGTGTCCAAGCACAACACCCGTGACTTGCGTCGACTCGTACGAGAGAGTAAACAACGCCTTCAGTCACGGTGGAACCAGGATTCCAAACTTGAATTCCGCAAGAGAATGTGAAGATTGGTGCACAGGGAATCGCGCGTGTGGAGCATTTGACATCAACAGCCTGAACGAGTGTTACTGGCACAAAGATCGAGAATGGGAGGACGCCCTGGGCTCTGGTTCTGGAGTCACTCAGTATCGCAAAGTCCCGTGTGATCCCAGTGGAGGGACCCTATCCGTAACAGGAGGCACAGGTACAGACCAATCGTTCGCAGCTTTAGCGTTTTCAGCAATAATTTCTGTCGCAAGAACTTCGGTGGGTTCGACGCGCATGAATGTTTCAGGTTGCGAGGATACGTTTGAAGCCTCTGTGGGAATGTTCGCATCTGGGGGATCCAGGGACGTGCGCTCGGACTCCGTGAATGAATGCGAAGTCTCATGTCTGAGGGCCAGGGATTGTTTTGGCTTCGATTTCAACGACGAGGAGAGAAGCTGTTGGCTTCACGATGACCGGACGGTCTTCAACAACCTGCAGATCGACACCTCGAACGTTATCACGAATTACCAGCGAATTCCTTGTGGTGAGTCGGTTTTTCTCACGGAAAAGTTTAAACTGGCAGGTAAAATAACGCGTGTGCTCAGTGTGATTATTCTAGCGTTGTGCCGAAGACCACAACTTGGACATGCGTTTGCAGTCTCGTCCCCTTTGGCCTGCCAAAGGCTATCTCGCTTAAGACGCATAAATGTGAAATTTACGAGATATTTTCAGTATCTGGCACTGGCACACCAAGCTGCGAAGACACCTTCACCAGAACGGAGAACACTTTAGCGTACGGAGGCTTGAGAATCTCCGGGAGAAGATCCATGCAACAGTGTCGAGACCACTGCATGAGCCAGGTACCGTGCATTTAGATCTTGGCACATTCGTTTCTCTGGACAGTGTCAAAAATCGGGCACACAAATCTTGTCATACGAGAAGCCAATGGTGAACTCAAGTCAACATACGAAACGGGCAATCTGCTCTGTAAATCGAACGTAGAAAACGGGTACCCTACACTGTAGACGGACTGCGCCGGCTTTGACTTCGACCGCGCGGCGCGGGAGTGCTTCGTGCACATGCGCGCGGCGAACCTGGACGACACGGCGGACGCGCGCGACGTGGACCACTACGTGAGGCGCCGCTGCTCAGTCTCCGGCACCGCGAACCCGAGTTCCCCGGGAGGTGCGCCAAACGTGTCAAGCTGAAATGGCTGAATTTTGAAAATCTTTCCGCAAACCCAGAACTGCTCAAAGCAAATTTGAGAGCGGAGGCCCAAATCAAAAGCATAAGTGCTCTCGTCAGGTTGTGTGGACACGTTCATCGAAGAAAGGAACACCCTCGCGTACGATGGAACGAGAATTCCAGGAGCGAACAGAGTTGCTTTGTGCAGGGAAGAATGTCTCGACAATTCAGACTGTGTCGGGTTTGACTTTGACAACGATAACGACGAGTACGTTCCAGTTGTAATTCGATTACCTCACAATATTTTGTAAACGATGCCTTAAACGTTCACTCGGAAAAGTGAAACTGCACAAAGACGAGCAGTGACGTAATTTGCTCCAGATGAGCGGACAGCACTTTGATCTTCTGCAGGTGTTGGCAGCACACGGATCCAGACAATCTGGAAGACGCAAACAAAAACACCAACGCTCGAGGCGTCAATCATTTCATCAGGCAAAAGTGCATTGTGACCAGGGATGACATCTGCGAGGTACTTCTGGCACGTCAAATATTCAGTGCTCGAAGTAAATCGGGACAGAATTGATCAGTGTAGAATTTCAAATTGCAGGATACCTTCGAAAGATTCGAGGACACGCAGGCCTATGGCGGAGAGCTCTCCAGAGCGGAGGACACTGTTCAGAAGTGTCGCGCCAAGTGTCGTGACAACCGGGAGTGCGTCGCCTTCGACTTCGACGGCACCTGCTACCTGCACCTGACCGTGGAGAATCTGGTGGACATCAACACGGACGCGCGTGGCGTGGACCACTACAGGCGGCGCCCAGATCCAGAGTGCGGCAGCTCGACGCCCACGACTGAGTCCCCGGTCCAGTGTCGGGTGCTGGGAACATTTGGGCCCGTCCAACGAAACACGGTCCACGCCACCTACAGCAACAGCCCGAATTTGGAGCAACTGGAGGCAGTGTTCTTCGTACAGGATGTTGAGGTCTGTTGAGATGGGTTCTTTCACATTGAATCACCAATGCCTCGCAATGGTTAAACCACAATGTAATCTCACCTTCGATAATCTTCTGGCAATCTTCTGTAGGATTGTAAGCGAGAGTGCCTGATGAAGTCGGAGTGCATGTCGTTCGTGTACTTCGTACAAGGACACAGTTGCTTATTCTACTCAACTCTTGGCCCGACGACCAGCCTCCAGGGCTTCCTATTCTACGCTCGCCAGGAAGATTGCAGTCGTCGTAAGTTCCATTTCAGACAATTTTTCAGTTACCAACACCAGCTTCAGTCTCGGGATCTGGCCAGACTCGGAAAACAATATTTCAATGTTTCCGCGCAGCATGTGAAGAAACATTCGAGGTGAAGAGAAGATTCAATGCCCCTGGAGGCTCTGCGGCTCCGGATTCTGTCAATTCACCCATGGAATGCGAAAGACACTGCAGGGTCAGGGTCCGACCTCCGTGCGTCGGCTTCGACTTCAACCGCGTGGCCAGGCGTTGCTTCATCCACACGGATCCAAACACCATCGTTCCCAGCAATCATTTCGCCAACAACGATGTGGACCTCTACATTCGCGCCCAAAGAGGCGACTGTGGTTCGTACATTTCAAAGCAAGACAAAAGGCTTGTGCACAATGGCAAAAGAATGGTCTGCCAAGTGTCAAATGCGCATTTTTCGCAGGACCAGCCACTCCAGCTATGTGCGCCACGACTTTCACAACCATTCAGGGACAAGGTTCATTCGGTGGAATCCAAGTGGATCTTGCAAACAGCCTGCGAGACTGTCAGAAGGCAAGCAAAAACAAGTCACGAGCACGTCACATGGCGTCGATTTGTCAACCAATCTGTTTGCCTTTGTCATCCTTAGGCTTGTTCCGATGACTCCACCTGCGCTGGAGTTGATTTTGGACAAAGCAACCCACTGAACCGGAGATGCTACAAACACACGGCTTCGACACTGGACCAGACGTAAGTGGTCAAAGTGCGCGAGAAATAGCGAGAAAACATCAGGTTCATCCCATTCACGGGCGCTTCTCAAAACCTATTCCTGCTTCAGATTCATCGCACCAGCGCTCGTTCAGTACAGAGTCGAACAGCGGGGTTGCCAAACAACGCGTGAGTATCATGCATCAAGGTTACCGATTCTGTCAAGTTCAGCTGGTCGACACACCTGCAGGCATCTGCTCAGTGCGTGGTCAAGCTATAATCTCATGTCACTCGTGATGGCAGCCTCGACGGGGCGGTGTTCGCTCGAGCGGCAGCCGAACCGGAACCAGGCGGGCGGCGAGGCGGTGCCGGTCGGCGAGCTCCCGCAGGAGATGACCGTCGACGAGTGCCAGGCCGCCTGCCTGAACGACCCGTTCTGTCAGGTATGAAGGGAGGAATGGGAGAGGCTGTCAGCCACCAAAATGCACACAATTCCGACGTTACTTGTGCAGGGCAAGTTCTGATGTCCCTCTTTAGATTTGTTGTGGCAGGTGAAACAATCTGCGCACACGAACACCAAATTTACTTGAAAGCTTTTCACACCGGGCAGGCGGTGGACTACAACCGAGAATTCCGCATCTGCTACAAGCACCACGTGGAGGGAGAAGTGCAATCCACGTCCTGCTGCGACCGCTTTGAAAAACGATGCGAAGGTAACGGGCACCTTCCGCCAATTTCACACCGTATGTGTGTTGGACATTGATGCGCAAACACCCACAAGTGTTGTGCTCGTAGATTGCGTGGAGAAGTTTTCTTGGCGTCGGAACCAGGACCTGGCCCTGCCCGGCGGCTACACCGGGGACGTAGTGCGGGACCGCAGCGTTCACTCGGCGTGTGCTCGTCTCTGCTTCAAGTGAGTCGGGCTCCCATGAACTCGACTCTGACGGTGCACTCACTAAGATGAAAGGGATCAATCCGCCCTACAGTTTCGTCAGCAAATCTAAACCTCGACAAAACTTGTTTTAGTGACAGGACGTGCGTCGCGTTCACGTTCAACACGCGGACGCAGCAGTGTCGTCACTACCTGAACATCCAGAGGCCCGGGCCATCTCTGTTCCGCACCGTCCAGGACATCGACCTCTTCGTCAAACAGATCTGCGACGGTTCCCCGCGTAACTAGATGTTCTGAATTGAATCAAGCAGAAAATTTAAACTAGTTCAGGAAGGTTTGTCACTATGGTGTGATTTGCAGTGACGACGCCCGCTCCTCGGACGCCTCCCCCACCGACGCCGCCACCGCCGACGCCGCCACCGCCGACGCCTCCACCCGCGGTCACTTGCTTCCGCTTGGGCTTCACCAGATATGCTGGTCGGAGGTTCGCTTTGTTCCCAGGGCAACCCGTCGGAAGTGCTATACCAAGTAAGGACATTTCCAGTAATCTCAACTTGACAGTTCCAGACAACAAACCAAAGTTTGTCAGAGAACAAAATGTGACGCGGATTTTTACTTGGCTGCCGAATTTTTTCAGATATTCCAGATGAAGGAACTTGTATCAGGCGTTGCATGGAAATTTCATCCTGTGTCGCTGCAACCTTCGATCCTCGGACCAGGCAGTGCAGATACTACCCGCAGCGACTCTTCGAGGCCCTCGTGGATGCGCCGAATCAAGTGATCACATTCATTGCCAACTGCTTGGGTAAGTATCACTTTGACTTGCACACAATTCAACAACACCACGAAAACATCAAGGGACAGAAATCCACGATGTTTGCATATTTTACAGGAGACGAGCCTGCACCCGCACCGGCACCAATCCCTGTACCAGTTCCTGTCCCAGTACCTGTGCCAGGACCGCCGGTTCCGGTTCCGGTCCCAGGACCGCCGGTTCCGGTTCCGGTCCCAGTCCCTGCACCAGTCCCTGTTCCTGTCCCAGGTCCTGTTCCAGTCACAGCTGATCCAGGTGAAGTGATTGGGTCAATCCAAGAAAAACCTCCGGCTCAAACTTTGCCTTCAATTCGACCGACATGATTTCCTATTTTTCAGTGTGCTCCGTGGCCTTTTTCGCCTCGAGACGGGAGCGGTTCTTCATTCCTCCAGGAGGGAGACCCCAAGCGTTGCCTCTGCCCCAAGTGCAGACGGATCAGTTCGGCTACGCCCAAGCTCAGAACCCCAATTTTGTGAACGAAGTGGTGATACCTGCAACGTGTCCTGCCAACCGACGATCTTGGTACTTCGTCTGTTTTGCCACAGGAGCCAGACCAGGTTAGTGTTTCGTACAAAAGCGGTTTCCTGATCACTGGTTCCGAAAAAATCATTTTTGCTATCACGAGGGACGGTTAGGCAGCCAACAACGTCTCCACCTACTGCATGCATGCACAGTGAAATTAATTTCAATGCAGTCCTTCTGAATCTCACTGTGACGTGACCACAGGAAAACGAGTGCGCATTGAGCTGACTGGAAGCTACAACTTCCGCAACGACGCGTCGAGTGTCGTCCAGTACCCGGTGTCCATCAACCGGCAGGACAGGAACCACACGGGCGTGGACACTCTCTCCCGCTGCCTCATCGTGAACGCCGTCGGCAACAGGCGACTCGGCCTCAGGCTGCACGAGGGAGAAGCTTACAGGTGAACTTTGACGTCTTCAGGTTGTGTGGTATCCACAAAAGTGAACACATTAAATCTAGCACAAGACTCGGGACTGCAGAAATGCCCAAACGATCCTGTTTACAGCAATTCGGGTACGCACCTGACGGGCATGGCGGTGTTCTCGCTGTCGGACTGGTCATCGGACGAGGGGAGTCAGTTCATGGTGGCGCTCGCCTCCTCGTTCGCCTGCGCGGACGGCTCCTCGTGCCTCCTCCGCTTCCGGACCACCTCGAGGCTAGACCCGTACCTTCTAACAAGTATCCGGAACCCCCTGTTCGACAGAAGCACCAACATCTACACGTGTCAAGCACCAGGCCCATATCTGTTCAGTTGGTCGGCGGGTGTTCTTCAGCGCAGCACGGTTTGTAATATTCCAGGCCAAAATGCAAAACATTGAGTTCGACTGCTGAGTGCTCAGTTACCTTTCCATTCAGCGAAATGACACTCGGCGCCTTGACTTTTCTCAGGTTGTGGTGAGCCTGCGCCACTTCGCTCAGTCCGGTGTGAGCACAAACTACACCCTGGATCGGATGCACTCCAGAACCCAAGCCATGGACTTCGTCTCGAAAACTGTCATAATCAATTGCCGGGTGAGGGGTTTCACAGGTCTTTAGAGCCAGAACGTATCTGCCATGAGTTGTCCCAGTTCAAATTCCACAGGCGGATCGCAAGCATGAGAACAATGGTATGACGACGTAAATAGCCAACAAGTACCAAAAATTCAGAAACTGTCAACTGTACTGGCGTACAGGAAGTTTCCGACTTGTGTTTGCAGCCGAATGACCAGGTGTTCCTGCGGCTGGACGGCGGCACGGCGCTTAGCGCAGACACACTGCTCACGTCCTTCTCCGGCTTCAGCCTCGCGCCCAACCACAACCAGCGCGTCGCCTGGGCCGCCTACATGACCACCGATTTCTTTGTACGTGCATCTCAGTCTGCATGCTTTGACTGAAATCCTGCCAATTGATGCGAGTTGCACGTGAACAGATTTGCTCACATATTTGGATGTTCCAGGCTGGGACGCGGACGCAGTATGACGTGATCTATCAGCGCGTCGAGGTGAACCAGGGCGCCGGGTATAACGTCGCCTCCGGGAGGTTCAGGGCTACCATCGCTGGAACCTACTTCGTCTACACGAGTGGAGGTGGGAGCTCTGATCACGTCACAACACGAATCGCGTGTGTTGATCCAAGTGAGTGAATGTGAAATTGACAATTGCAATCATTTCTGCTGAGATGTTGCCCTTCCTCGATTCAGGAATCCACAGGAGCCGATTCACGTATCTGATGGTGTACCAAGGCTCGAATACGGCTGATGCACTTTTCCATGTCGGACGATTGCACACGGTTTCCAGCGGCGCTGACCACATTGGTAAGCTGATCTCGCTGACGCATGCTTGGTCACACACGTGTTGACCGACAGTTCGGGGTTGACGCTGTCCAAAATGTTCTGCTTGACCTTCACTACATCCTCTTACTCCGAGGCAAAACCAGTCAGCACTTCATTCTTCCTTGGTTGCTCAGGTCGCGCTGGGATCGTGGTGCTGGCGGCGGGAGAAGAGCTCTACGTGCGCGTCCACGGAGGGTCGTCCCTGCGCGCCGGTCAGGCCGCCACGTCCTTCATGGGATTCCTACTCTACCCGTCCTAGTTTAATTCGCATGTGCACAGAAACTTAACTTTTGTTAAAAACCGTTGGGAAAATATTGTGGGGATATTGAGACTGGTTCCAAGCTTCCGATTGGATGATTCGTGTTTGTCATTCCAAACACCAAAAAATCTGTTGAAGAAGTACAAATGGTACTGGTCTGCCAAATGTTTCTTCCATTGTTACTGTTGAATATCTGGCTTGTTAATTACTGTTGGATTGTTGCATTATGTCATGTATTTGTTGCTGTGAAAACATTTGATCGAAATCAGTCAGCACAAGTCAGATGCGACTTCACTTGTGCAGCTTCCAGAATGATTCAGCTTTTTCACGTGTTCTTGTCGCGCCGTACACATCTCGTACGAACCATGTACTTTTGTTCCAAAGAGCCTTGAAGTTGTTTGGTTTGTACAGTGAGAATGTGTTGCATCGTGAGTGAATTGTACATAGGTCAAGAGTAGCTTTTAGTTGCGGAGATGCCGTTTTACATCTGTACATTCAAACATCTGTAAATACGACCAACGTGTTATTTGACAATCGAAGTGAGATTCATAAGTACAAGAGAAACATCGAACCAAACATACGCGTATGACAAACATCATTCAAAAGCTACCAGTTTGCCACCAAGAAAGACCCTGGGCTGTCTTGTGCTTATGAATTGTTACTGTGAGCGCTTGTTGTCTGGCCAAAATAAATTTTCTAACCAATGCTGGTTTCTTTGTGCAGAACTAGTTAACGAACATGGTTCGACAGGAACAGCGCGAAATTGTTGCAAAATGCCAAGTGCAGACAGAAGTGCAGACAGACAATGCAGACGAGAATGACGACAGGGGAAATGCAAACTGGCAACGAGAATATTCCACAACAGGGATTGATCCCCCTAGTGAACGGGGTTTGCGGACGAGGACTGCACCTCTGTGACGTCGCTCGACTCGACCTCGGAGATGGTGTAGGCCGCGCCCTCCTCCGCGTCCGCCGGCTCCTCGTCCCCGCTCGACGAGTCGTCTTTCTCGTTCTTCTCTGAAAACGGCGGTTCACTTGCTCGCAGTCCATACAAGCACGCGCTCAAATGCAAAATGCAAAATGTGCAACTTTTGAACAAGGCCAAACGTTGAACTTTTTGTCCCACTCACTCATGACGTATTTGCGGTACGAAAGGAAGGCAAAGAAAGCAGCAAAAACGAAAAACCCGGGGATAAGTCCAGCCATGATCTGCTCCTGTTTCTCCTTTTTGCGGTCAGACTCCGATTTTTCCTGAAATCAGAAAGAACGACGATGGCATGTTTGACATGGCTGCTGCTCTGGATGAATGCACACTGGTCAAACAATTCCAAATAGACTATATACCCATATGTGCTCAGGTTTTGAAGCCTTGATCCTTGCAACCTCCACGTCAATATCCGCTTGGAAATCAGGTGTGTACCGCTCTATTGCTGCAAACAAACGCACCAATTTGTACGAACCTCTGATGAAAAACAAGTCAAATTTTCTGCGGAAAATCGCATTCTGAAAAGTCACTCTGGTTGAAGATGCAGTCGTAAGCGACGCGGAGTCCCTGGACGATGTGATCGCAGGGTCCTCCGAAGAGGTGGCGCCCCGCCTCGAGCATGCAGCTGCGCTTCCCGTCGCACCAGGCCCGCACCACCTTGTGCGCGATGTCGAGAGGCAGGCTCGTGCACCACCGCTTGTCCGTCGAATCTGCAGGAAGAGAAGCTCAACAAGGAACTGGACGTGTTGTGTGCCCTTTGCTGTTTGTGAAACCAGAAAATTCGCCCCACAGATGTTGTTCTTCTCATCTACTTTCAACCAAGGAGACAATTCAAATTTCGCAGCTATTTTGAAGCTTTGAAGTTGCGGTCAATGAAGACAAAGCAAAGTCACCAGGAACCTCAAACTAGCTTTGAAATGACCGTTCTGTTTGCAGGGAGGACAAGGTACAGCAAAGCAGATTCTGCACGAATGAAACGTGAATTCTTTGCTTCTTTTTTCACAACATGTTATCTATCACCTGCCACTGTGGAACAATCTGTCACTTCCTCGTAGTTGGAGTATTCAGCATAGGTGATCTTGATTGTTTTGTCCGCCTCACAGTCTGCAGAACACAAGGCGAAGATTTGGTGATTGGTCTTTGCTCTTGAACATCCTCAGAAAAGCTTTCTGAGAAGTTTGAAAAATTATTTTTGCCTCAAGGCCTGAGCTCACCTATTCTCTTTCTCTGCGTGTCACACAGATGAGCCTTGACGCAAAACGAATCTCTTTTTCCTTCGTAGTCTTCTGGAGCCAAGGTCCCTTTTATGATTTCTCCGTGAGGACAGTAGGCTAGAAAGACAAAAAGACGTACGGACAATATCATCGGTTGTACAGTTCATGAGAAGATTGCAAGGGTTGGTGCAGCATCTGTGCGGGTTGTCCAGCTCTCAACTGGAATTCTTAATTTGGGCTGGTTGGACGAGAACGAAGGGGGAATAGGAACCTGTGATGACTCAAAGGTTCATTCAGCAGGTACTTGGTGTCTGCACCGTGAAAAGTCAGGGTCCAACGAAAAGACTAAAGTACTTCCGGTCTGCGGGGATCTGGTCTTCCCAGCGATGTGCCAGAACTTTCGGTCTTCCGTGAACAGAATATAGAAACAAGCAGATCTGCAGCAGGATTTTGTGCCCACTCGGACACAACCAAACTTCTAGTTGGACTTTCTCTGTGCATGAGAAGGCACCTGGATCCACAAGCCCAACGAAAAACAACGAGATGTCGGATTGTCAATGGGATTTTTAGAATGTAAGACAACAGGAGAAGCGCTTTTCAGTGGCGCACAATAGCAGCGATTTGTCAAATTTGTCACATGGTCTTAGTCTGTGTCGAGGAGAGTCTCAATCTGCACAGGACAACGGAGAATCCTTGTGACGCCTTTGTTTCTTTGCGCGTGGACCTTTCGCTGGGTCCACGTAGTTTCCGCTGCTCTACGCACAACATAGATCTAATCAGTCGTCACCCCTGCCCAACATGTCAATTGGATTCACTTTCACATGGACGTGCTCTTCTCTCGCACATGCATCACTCCTGAAATTCACTGCGTGCAGGATAGAATCAGTTGAGTTCCAATTGATTGTCAAAAGCAAAACAATCATAATTCACGAAATCTAGTTTACCTGTTACAACAAAACATGCTGTGCTCGTGATGATCAAGATCTTTGCCAAAGTAGACAAAGACCCCTGAAAATCCATTGAAAGACCCCGAAGTTCACATGAGACGTAAGTTTCCTTGAATTTCGTTCGTTTTCTGTGAGACCAAGAAGACCTTATGTTTTTGTCACAGGATAAAATTAATTTAATATTAAATCAGGTTATGTCCAATGAGATTCGAGGGAGACACATCACGTTTTGTAAGTTCTGGGTTCAACTCAAGTTTCAAGAAGGATTTTCCGAGTCATGACTTCATAAATTTGCCTGCAGCGATGTTTTCTTGTGGTGTGCGCTGTTTGCTGACTTTGTCGAACAGTCCAGGGACAAAATTCTCGGTGCTGTTGTGATGGACAGGGCTTCTGCAGACAACTGGCTTTTTACTTGTTGACTTCTTTGCTGTCTGTTCCTTTTTCGATTGGTGAGCAGGAGATTTGGACGAACTGATAAAATACCAACTGAACTGTTTGGATTGCTGATGGAAGTATTGACTCCAGGGGACAGGTGTTGCTCTTTGCGTCTGCACTGAAGAAAGACACGTTGTGCCCTGTTAACTCAGATTTTTCCCCTGCAAGCAAAAAGTGCGCTTGAGGATCTTTTTGACTTCTGTGCGAAACAATTGTCCATTCCAAAAAAAAGCTCGTCAAAAAGCTGGAAATCGTGCGCGTTCTTTCTGACAATGGACGTCGTGTAAAGGTCATTTTTATATTTCAATTACAGGTTTGCCCATACAATGACACAGAACACCGTCTACACAATTCTCTGTTCATGACAAAGCTCTCACATTTCGTTACATCGCCCAAGAATCTTTACAAAACTTGACATATCCACTTCAAGAAATTGCTATCAGAAGCAACGTTCACGTGCGTTGTTGTGCTGCAGTGCGGCAGCCATTCTTGTGTTTTGAAGAACTCCGCAGGATGTTGCAATGAAGGCTCTGAGAGCCGCGATACACGCACTGACTTTGGTTTCTTTTCAGGCACTCCTTCAAGGTAGGGAACAGTTTTCTTTCCTTTGAAAATTCTCGCAAATTTCGAACATGTTACTGTGGCGCAATAATTTTGCAAGTACGCATGATCTTTTCGCCAAAAATCCTCGTTTTCGCTTCTTTTTTTCCGAAGGGAAGAAAGAGCATTGATGCAAACTTTTCTGTTTGCGATAAAAAAAAATCGCGCTGATTGTCCGCCAAGCAGCTCACAGATTGGCTCCAAACACCATCGCGCAAGTGCAGTGATTTACGCGTGTTTGTGCGACATTTGCCCCCTGCGGTTTCACCGCCTGCTGATAATGTTCCGCTCGAGTGCGAAGATAATTTGAGAGGCAATTTTGTGGTCAAATGAAACCACAACCTGTGCCCTGCGGTGTCAATCACTTGCAGCTGCGTGGGTACTTGCTTGGCGGTGAGAGAAAAGCAGCGCACTTTTTATCTGACAGACAACTAGACTCTGTGACAGCATCAAAAGGTCCTTTTCAACCACGGTGCACATCTCTGCGTCTTGCACATTTTTTTTCAGGCATTGCATGTGATCGAGGGAAGAACAAAACACAAAACAAATAGATCTATTCTCTGTGTGTTTTCATCAACAGCGAAGACCATTGAGGAGGACAAGAATGATCCAGACTCTCAGGTGGTCACCACCAGGATGCCGATGTGCAGAGGAGAGCAGCGGGAGATCAGCTGCGAGAAACAAGGGAACGGTCTCCAGATCATCATCGCCCATGTGAACTCATCTACGGACTACCCGTGTGAAGGTGGGCGAATTATCCCCCAGATTCAGTTGCCGGTGCGCTTACAATTTCATTTCACCAGCATTGTGGATTTGATGAACAAACACTGGAGCGTAAGATTGATTCCAGAAAGGGAAAGCAGGAATAGGTGGAAAGGGTTCCACCCCTGGGTAGGGTCCCTCAAATATTATACACAATTGTGACTGCGAAAAGCCCCAACAACTTTCAGGGCAGATGGTTCGGGTGGGCAGGGGACGGGCCCGACTTCAAGTCAAGTGCCCCTGACCTGGACACGATGTTTCTTTTTGATCTTCAAGGGCCAGCTTGCAAAGGAATAAAAAGCCAGGGCCCCGATGTTTCGCCGACTGTCAATGTAAGTGCACAAATGAACCAAGACGACGCAACCAAATAGTGCGAGCCTTGATATATGGTCCTTCTGGTGTCGCTTTGGTATTGAGACCTTGTCTGCTTTGGTAAACTGAAGAAGGCATTGGTAAAAACCTCCAGAAAAATAAGGTTATTTTTTCATATGCATACTTCGTTTGATCGGACCGTAAATTTTCTACACCACGTGAGCTCTCGCACTGAGTCCACAGTTTCCGAAACACAACATTCGCTCTTCTCCAATGCCCTCCCCCTTCCCTACGCCAAAAAATGATCCCCCAGACACCTTAGAGTAACTCATACCTGCCGAGTTTTGAATTTCGTCAAGCTACTGTCTAAGTTTGTTGTGGTTGTCCAATTCTGTTCTGTGTGTCAATGCACCTGATCCTGGAGTCCTGTGCATGTTCTGACGAAAATGAGACAGACCTCACTCAGCCCCTCTCCGGTTTGAACATGACTTGCACAACAAACCATGCATGCAGCCGGCACGGGACGCCTCACGTTGCACGGGGGAATTCAAACTGAAATATCTCTCAATGTGCACCCCGCCAGAACTGGTGTGAAGCGAAGGGGGCGTGCATTCTGGAGGTTGGTCGTCATTTCCTGACAGACGAAGCGGGATGCGCCGGAGTTGGGGCTTACCTGACGGTGAAGCACACCTGTACACAGGGTTGGTGGACCCATTCAACAAATTTCCACTTTCGTTCTCATCTGTTCAAGATTTTGTCTGGACTTATCTCCTCCTGCAGCGGATGCTGGACTTAGTGATCAACAGCGGTGTGATCCACTCCCATGCAAGCTTGAACTTCGAAACATGTCAAAGTTTGGACGAAATGATGTGAAACATCGGCGTGGCAAACTTAATATTTTGGCACATTTCACATTTCAGACGTTCACCGGACTGTCAAGCGGATTCACGAGGCCATTTCTGACGCAGAAAAGTCTATCTGGACGCGGGAGAACACCGGGAAGAAGAATTTTGACGCAGCAATGAAGAAAGCTGCACGGGAGAGAGCCGCAGTGACGTGAGCAGTGTTCCGGTCCAAATGAAGACATTGAAAGCGCACAAAAGAACCGTAGATCGGAGATCAAAGAGCGCACGATCGCTGGTGTGTGTGTGCGTGTTGGGGAAACAAAGTTCAAGCAAAATCACCAATTTGCCTTTCAGGCTAAATCTCATGACCAGCATTTGGCACACAAGAAACTTGCAGATTTTGGCCAACGTTGAAACTGCACGGCACTGTCGAGTGGGGAACGGTTGTTAGTATGGCACAACTGCTGGACCCCAATCCCTACAATTTTTCAACATTTTGGGTTCATTTTGTTGCAACTGTGGCAAACTCTACAATTATCCGACCAGTTCAAATCTCAACCAACACTTGACTGACACTAAAGCAGATTTTCCCCCAAGTTGGAAACTTTGGGACACACACACACACACACACACACACACACACACACACACACACACCGCGAACCATTCAAATGAAATGCGTCTTTGTGACCTGCATACACGCCAGCGACAAGGGAAATCTTTGTCCACAGTCGTTCAGGCTCCACTGGTAAAGCAAATGCAAGAAAGATCAGTCTCGCATTGCGGTTCTACAACAAACCTCAAACTCCTGGGGAAGCCTGATCTGTTTTGCCCAAGTGAAATTGAGTCCACTTCAACAAAGTCTTCATTACGACTCAAGATTTAGAAGATTCAAATGTTGCAGATATCAGAAAAAGGAATTTTTGCCTGGGGTCCACGGCGTTCATTTCAATCAAAAATTCATTACGATCGCTTTTGTTCCCACATGCAGAGCGATGCTGGTGGTCTCCATTCTGGTGTTCGTGTTCAGCTGCTGTTACTACAGAAACAGGAAGCCTGGAGCGAAGCCTCTGAACTACAATGAGCGCTACGGACACATGCCGGTGAGCTTTCAAACGTTCAACCTGAAACCGAAGAAGGAAGGAAGCACACATCCAGACACAGACCTTGAGTTTTAGACTCTCAGTGCTGAATGTGCAATCAAGTGTGCACATCAAACCTTCAACCAGGCTGTGTGTGGGATTTCCAACAGAACCTGTGGGACCAGTGCTTGCATGGGTCTGGAGCCGTTTGTGCGAACAGTGGTCTTCATGCAGCAACTTTTATTCCAGGAGGTTGTGAAGAAGGACGATGAGGAAAATGAAGAGGACGAGGATGGCGAGGAAGCTGAAGACTCCAAGACAGCTCAGAACGGGGCCGAAAAGACGCACAAATTCTAGTGAACGTTGAATTCACGTGGATCAGAAGCAGAATAAATAAGTCGGCAACTCAAAACAACATCTTCAACAGGTTTTCCTTTGCACGTTTGTTCTGTCGCAGTTCTCGTTTTGTGCGCACGGGAACGAAGGTCAAATTTTTGTTCTTTCCTGATCAAATGTAGAAAGGTCAACGTTTTATTGCGCTACAATTTGAACATTTCCGCACACGAAAGCCTTTATACGTCTTTTGATCTTCAGTCCTCATTTTCACCTTCTCAATGGTGTTGCCCTCGCATGAGGCCCGATGAATTTTCAGTGGGAGACACCCTTCAAGTTACTGACGCGGGAACTCGTGCGCGCTGCCTCACGCACGTTCTTGCTCCAGATCAAACCCAGGAACACGAAAAAAGTAGTGACGTTTGTCCACCGATTGAGAATTGCGGCTGATTCGTTCAAATAGCAGTTGCCAAGGACATTGATGCTGGATGCATAGTCTCTTGAGACGCACACGCGCCAATCCAACTGCACGAAGATGAGGTGACGACCGGGTTTCTGATGGAATTCCGACCACGCCACTGGTTTTCAAAATCTTTTACGTGTCTGTGCAAACAGCGATGCAAAAAGTCGGCAGGATCAAACGTAAATTTTCGCTGCTTGAGCAGCCACTCGCGAATCCAGCATCTTCAACGCTGAGACGGCGCTTCACGCCCCGGTGTCCGTCCGAGCGTCTCTTCTTGTGTAACAGGTTACACAAGCTTCCGCTCCGGTGCGTCTCGACCCGACACGCACAAGTTCACAATCTCACAACACAACAAATTGTTTTCTGAAAATATATTTGAATCCACTGATTTGCAGAAACATTCAGACTCAGGTACAAAGGCAACCAATTCCTGAAGGCTCTGGAGACAATACTGCACCAAAAGTTTGTTGTAATGTCGAGGTACACACACAGTCGATCAAAACGAAACTTCCAAAATCTGTTGAGTTTCCTGAATTTCATGTTAATCAGTTCGTGTATCCACCTGGCAGTTTTGCTTCTTTGTCTGGCTTTCTTGTGTGGTCACAACAGCTTCGTCAGTTTTTGTATTTTGCTGCACATCCTGTTCGTGGGTGGAATGGCTGGTTTCAATGGGCCAGGAACCAACTGCGAACTGCGCGCAGCTCTTCCGTCTTCGCGCTACTACTTCTCCCCGCCGAGCGTCTCCTTGTCGAAGAGGAACTCCCCGAGTCCGGACCCAACTCGCTTCAGGCTCGTCACGTAGTCGGACAGCTCCTTGATGGAATCGACCTGCTCCTGTAGATAGTGCCCCTCCAGGAAGTCCGACAGCTGCAAAGATGTGCGAGAGAAAAATACTTTCGTGGCTCAAAATGACGGGGTTGACTCACGAATTGCAAATATTTGTCGGGAAAAGCCAGCGACCGAGCAAATCAAAGCAGCACTCCATGGCAACAGCTGAAGACGACAGAAAGGCCACAATCCAACTGATTTTTTTCAGCCTGCAAAACCGACGAACCAAAACAGAAAAAATCTCTGGTCCCAGTTAGGTCTGTTGCAACGCTCTTTTCAGCCAAATGTAATGCATGTTTTCTGGTGAAGAATCGTTCTCCATGCACCCTAAACCCCCTTCTCCGAGAGTTACCACGACTGCAGGGTTCGCACCGACCTGGTAATCGTTGTGCTTGTCGGCGATGGCGTGCAGATCGAGCAGCGACTGGTTGACGCTCTTCTCGAGCGCGAGCGCAGCCTGCATCGCCTCCAGCCCGGTGCCCCACTCATCCCGCTCAGGCTTCTGTAAGTAACGCAAGAGAACAATTGTTCTCTGTGATACTGAATTTTGGGCAGGTCTTTCGAACGATTCCAACAGCGCTTTCTCTCTTCCCCACAGCAGGTACCGTAAAATCCCGCGTATAAGACCCCCTTTTGATGCTCAAAAATTGATGCCAAAAAGAAGGGGTGGTCTTATATGTGAGGATTTAACTTTTGGTATCATTAATCAATGATGAGGAAATAAAGCATCAAAGGAAAATAAAATAAGTAAAGGGAGCATTAAAATTGAGTCAAAATAAAGAAATTATTGAAAAATTTATTTGAGGAGCATTCTTTTGGTACAAGTATTGATATTATTTATACCTTGGGACAGAAAAAATATCAAATTAAAGAGGAATTTTCTTTGTTTTGATTTTAAAAATCTTTAAATTTGCAAATTTCTTGAAAATATAAATTATTGCTTTGTACTGATTTTGTGGCTGAAACAAGAATGCTATGCATAAAAAGCGTGTGGTCCATCAAAGGCCGCAGTTCATCAATGCCTTCAAGTTCAAGGGATGATCACTGATAATTTTTCAAGTGATTTAAGTGACTTTTGAAAAAGTGCTCAGTTTCCAAGATATGGGCCAAAAATGAACATCTTTTCTATTGATTTGATAGGCAAATAAAATTTTCCAGCAACAACAGCATGCTTAATACTGCGCAAAATGGCCCGAATTTTGGTGAGAAG